>Ga0308164_10000343_pt1 | contig 91265 bp, 83 predicted proteins | sample PhyTR2_FD_201031 | JGI IMG/M metagenome (GOLD analysis project Ga0308164, IMG submission 201031) | Phyllosphere microbial communities from UC Gill Tract Community Farm, Albany, California, United States - DLSLT.R2 | ecosystem: Host-associated > Plants > Phyllosphere > Unclassified | place: USA... | reverse complement strand
CAATCCCGCCAACTAATACATAGTTAGCATTCAGGCTTTCCAGTTCGCGGTACCAGATTCCCATAAAATGCTCGCGCATGTGAGGAAAGTCGCGCAGTGGGTCTTCTTGCCAGGGGAGGTCAATGTCAAGCAGTAAGTACAGGTCGTATGTTCGTACTGGTAGTGCGTCAAGCACAATCTGTGGCGTTTCACCCAGCATTTCGTCGCTCCAGATTTTTACTGTCAAAAATGTGGTATCGCAAAAAATGAAGTCCTTTTCCGCCATCGCGAGTACGGATTCTTCCAGGGCAACTTGTCCGTGAAACATGTTGATCTCATCCTGCATCGTACAGGGTGCTGTTAATGCGGCGCAATAGTACCGGGCAAATTCTGCCACCCATAACGTGTCGTAATGTTTGGCCAGCATTTTTGTGAGCGTAGATTTACCTGTACTTTCCGGGCCAACAATGGCAATCTTTTTTATCATAACTTCTCTTCGGTTATTGTCTTTTTCCATTCGGTATAGCCCATCCAGGCAATGTAAACATAGAGTGCGTACATAATTGCCGTCGCATAAAGATCTTTTGATACATAAACGCCAACATAAATTACATCAACAAAGATCCAGATCAGCCAGTTTTGAAGCACTTTCCTTGCCAGAAAGATCTGGGCCACGAGGCTGCATGCCGTGCAGAAGCTATCTATGAAAGGAAATGCAGCATCGGTATTCTGGTGCAGTATAGATCCAAGTATGAGCGTGAAGAAAATAACCCCTGCAATAGAAAGTGCAATTTCCCGCGTTGTAATTGAGCTTACGGGTGTAGTAGCCTGAGGGGTCTTGCTGTTTTTGGTCCAATAGTACCAGCCATAACCATTCATGACAAGAAAGTACACCTGAAGCCCCATGTCAGCATACAGCTTACTCTCATAAAAAATTATAATATATATGAGTACGCTGACGATAGCAATGGGCCAGTTGAGGATATTGTTTTTAGCAGCCAGCCAGACGCAGAGGATTCCGGTAACTACACCGCACCATTCCAGCCATCCAGTTTGTGTTAAGAATTGTATAATGCTTTCTTTGATCGCGTCAAGCAGTGATATCATGTGCCAAATGTAATTATCCTCGGGGTAACCAGCTAATTAATAACGCGCAAAAAAAATCCGGCAGAGATGAACGTCTCTACCGGATAATAAACCAAACAAACTATTTATGAAGAATACCCCCGGCAATAAATTGCAGAGGATGCTTTTATTTATGGTTGTCAGGCGAAGAGCTGAAGCTTAAGGAAGTTCTTACGCTCACGTCTGTGGTTAAGTCATTTCTTAACACATATTCCATTCGTATTCTCAGGCTGCTTCCTCTGATGTACTTGTCTACAAAACGGGAATTGTCAATATCTAGTACGAGATATGAACCGATATTTTCCGAAACATCGTTTCGTGACGCTACCATGACTTCACCGCTGTCTCCGTTAGATATGAACACTTTTACGGACTTGAACATGCCCATGCTTTTGTCATTTGGATTTATAGCTGTTAGCCTGGCTGAAGCAATTCTGACATCTTTGATGTAATTATTTCCATCCTGGTTGCCAAATATTTCATCAAAACTACTGGCTGCGCTTGTAGCCGAGATTGTGGTATTGCTTTTTGATGAGGCAGGGATAACCAGGTTGGCTGTGTAAGGAAAACTGGATTTGATGATTGACTGTACGGTTCCGCAGCCAGTGAAGAGGAGAGCCGTTGCGAGTACGGTGAATAGTAATTTTTTCATTTATAATTTATGTGTTTCTTTCAACAGGATTACCGGAATTCCGTAACGCAGTTGTTTCCTCAATAAACGTACAAAACCTGTTCCAAGTACGCTATGCCAAAATTAGGTCTGGTAGCTTAATTCCGCATAATTTTTCCGTCACCTGCTTATTTCTTCCTTTTTTAAAAAATCTGAATTTTTATCGCCTAAAACTGTATCTTTGCATCCCGACAGAACAGTCGGGATTCTTCATCGCATAGCAAGAAAATCTCGCCCAGCTATCAGGTCTAACAAGACCACATTTTTTACTTAAATACTTTAGACTTTTTAAAGCCTTATGCCTAAAGACACCTCCATACGTTCAGTATTGATTATCGGATCTGGACCTATTATCATTGGCCAAGCCTGTGAGTTTGATTACTCCGGATCCCAAGCTGCCTTATCCCTGAAAGAAGAAGGAATTGAAGTTTCAATCATCAACTCCAACCCTGCGACGATCATGACTGACAAGGTTATTGCAGACCATGTTTATCTCAGACCATTAACAATACAATCTATAGAAGAAATTCTGATAGAGCGTAAAATTGATGCAGTATTACCTACAATGGGTGGTCAGACAGCTTTAAACCTATGTGTTGAAGCTGAAGAACGCGGAATTTGGGCTAAATATGGTGTCAGGATCATCGGTGTTGATGTAGCTGCGATTGAAAAAACAGAGAACAGGGAGGCATTCCGCCAGCTAATGGTGGATATAGGTGTTGGAGTTGCACCCTCTAAAATTGCGAATTCCTTTTTGGAAGGTAAAGAAGCAGCACAAGAAATCGGCTATCCCCTGGTTATCCGTCCTTCTTACACATTAGGTGGTTCAGGTGGTGGTTTTGTTCATAAAAAAGAAGAATTTGATGCTGCGCTGAAACGCGGACTCGAAGCATCGCCAACACATGAAGTGCTGGTAGAGAAGGCAGTTTTAGGCTGGAAAGAATATGAACTGGAATTATTAAGGGACAGTAATGATAATGTAATTATCATCTGCTCTATTGAGAATTTTGACCCGATGGGTATCCATACTGGAGATTCTATTACGGTAGCCCCTGCAATGACGTTGTCTGATACCTGTTATCAGGACATGCGTAACCAGGCAATCAAAATGATGCGCGCGATAGGTAACTTTGCCGGAGGCTGTAATGTACAGTTTTCTGTAAACCCTGATAACGACGATATCATTGCAATTGAAATTAACCCTAGGGTTTCGCGTTCATCGGCATTGGCAAGTAAAGCAACTGGCTATCCAATTGCAAAAATTGCTTCTAAGCTCGCTATCGGTTACAACCTGGATGAAATTGAGAACCAAATTACTAAAACCACGTCGGCTTATTTTGAGCCAACACTGGATTATGTGATTGTAAAAATACCAAGATGGAACTTCGATAAGTTTAAAGGAGCGAATATGGAACTTGGCCTGCAGATGAAATCTGTAGGTGAAGTAATGGCAATTGGCCGTACTTTCATTGAAGCCCTCCAAAAAGCTTGTCAGAGTTTAGAAATAGGACGTGCAGGATTAGGTGCTGATGGCAGACATAACCGTAGCATTGAAGAAATCATGTACGGTCTTGAACATGCCAGCTGGAACCGTTTGTTCCTGATTAAGGATGCGATGAGCATGGGTGTTCCTTTGGAGTCGATCCGTAAAGTGACCAGAATTGATAAGTGGTTCCTTTCACAGATCCAGGAGCTGGTAGCGCTTGAAACTGAAGTGAAGCGTTATTCTTTGAGCAATATGCCTAAAGATTTCTTCTTCACGCTGAAACAAAAAGGATTCTCTGATGTACAAATTGCTTACCTGTTAGGTAATGTAACTGAAGATGAAGTATACGACCGCAGAAAATCTTTAGGGATCAGACGCGTATATAAAATGGTAGATACCTGTGCTGCTGAGTTTGCCGCACAAACCCCATATTACTACTCTACTTTTGAAGAGGAAAATGAATCGATTCCATCTGACAAAAAGAAGGTGATTGTATTAGGCTCTGGCCCTAACCGTATTGGTCAGGGTATTGAATTTGATTACTCTTGTGTACACGGTTTACTGGCTGCAAAAGAAAGTGGTTTTGAGTCGATTATGATCAACTGTAATCCTGAAACTGTTTCTACAGATTTCAACATGGCAGATAAATTATATTTTGAGCCGGTTTTCTGGGAACATGTACGTGAGATTATAGAGCTTGAAAAGCCAGTAGGCGTAATTGTACAGCTAGGAGGGCAGACAGCGCTGAAAATGGCTGAAAAACTGCATGAGAACGGTATTAAGATTATTGGTACTTCGTATGACAATATGGATATTGCTGAAGACCGTGGCCGTTTCTCTGACCTGCTAAAAGAACTTGATATCCCTTATCCAAAATATGGAGTTGCAGAGAATGCTGAAGAGGCAATCGTTGTAGCCAATGAAGTGGGTTACCCCGTGTTGGTTCGTCCGAGTTATGTATTGGGTGGACAAGGTATGAGCATTGTAATCAATGATGAAGACCTTGAGAAAGCAGTAGTTAAGTTACTGGGTGATCTTCCAGGTAACAGGGTGCTGATTGACCATTTCCTTGACAGGGCTGAAGAAACAGAATCTGACTCAATCAGTGATGGGGATGATGTGCATATTGTTGGTTTAATGGAACACATTGAGCCTGCAGGTATTCACTCCGGTGATTCCTTCGCTGTATTGCCTCCATTCGGATTGTCGGAAAAAGTAATGAACGACATGGAGACTTACTCCAAAAAAATTGCAAGGGCATTAAACGTAATTGGTTTACTGAATATTCAGTTTGCGGTTAAAAACGAGAAAGTTTACGTGATTGAAGCTAATCCGAGGGCGTCAAGGACAGTTCCTTTCATCGCCAAGGCATATGACGTTCCTTATATCAATATTGCCGCTAAAGTGATGCTGGGTGTGGCTAAACTGAAAGATTTTACAATAGAACGCAAACTTGTAGGTTATGCCATCAAGGAACCTGTGTTCTCTTATGATAAATTCCCTGAAGTAACTAAAGAGTTAGGTCCGGAAATGAAGTCGACTGGCGAATCTATTCGTTTCATTAAAGACCTTGAGGATCCTTATTTCTTAAAGTTATATAAAGACAAATCAATGTACTTGTCAAAATAGGTTTGATAAATTATTATATGATGCCTGCAAGTTTCAGCTTGCAGGCATTTTTTTTAAGATTTGCCCCAGATCCGTGTATTGAGGCCCAACTCTTTGACTACGTCGTAGAGGAAGCGCACGATTAAAATGTCCTTTTCCAATATATCTGAATCGAGGATACTTGTTTTCAGGGGCGGTTCAAAATAATTATGATCCATAGGGAAAGCAATGTAAACCCGCGAATAAATAAACGACAGCGATATGGAACCCCTTGATTTTCTGTTCAGCTCACACAGCTTTTCCATCATTGCAGGGGTTAAGATATACCGTGCTTCGATCTGATCAGTAGAGTAGGTTACAAATTTCTCACTGAATTCTGCATTTTCCAGTTCCACAACCTGTTTGTCAGAAAAAGAGGATAACGCTTTTGTAATCCAGCTGCCCAGGGTACTTGCTACATTTTTGGGGCGTACCACCGTGGTTCCGATAAAATTCTTGTTGAAGTCGGCTGTAAAAATTATGCCGTTGAATATTAAATCCCAGCTGACTTGTCTGCGTCCGTCACTGTCGGTAGACTCATCTTTATATTCTGCTTTTACTTCCGAAAAATAAAAACGGGTTTTATCGGCCTGTCCGCTAATCTGATCTTCACTTACATACCTGTCGGGACTAGTGGTAAATAACTGGGAAGCTTTGAATTCTTCCTCGCTCATCCCATTTAAAGGCTCGATGACCATAGAAGGGTCAATATCTTTCAATGCTGTAGCAACAATCTTTTGTTTGAACGTGTCTTTATACAGTTTGAGCGGAAAATCCATCTTGCTTTTTAAAACAAACCCATATATTAATATTGCGACACATGGAACAAGGGTAAACAGGGTAGTCATTCCAAGTAAAACAGCGATCAGGAGTAACACTCCGCCTGCAATCATCACTATTTTGGCTTTCCGTTGCCCGGCAACGATGTTTAAACGATCCTTATCGAGCTCTTGCAACAGGCCCAGAAGGCCTGGATCTTGTATGAAATCTGACATCAGTTATTGAAAAGGTCTTTTGCACTTACATTTTGTCTTTCTTCCGGAGCATTTTCTATTACCTGTACAGGCTTATAATCCAGCATGCCTGCAAAGATGCTTCCCGGGAACATCATAATAGCGTTGTTGTAATCAGTGACCGAAAAATTGTAATTTCTCCTGGCCGCGGCGATCTGTTCTTCACTTTCTGTCCATACTGTTTGCAGGTTTAGAAAGTTTTGGTTGGCTTTCAGATCAGGATAATTTTCTGCCGTAATCATCATTCCGCTTACAGCCGTTCCGATCTGTTTATCAAGGTCTATCTTTTCCTGGTTGCTCAGTTGGGCAGACGAAGCTTTAGTCCTGAGCTCAGTAATTTTGGTTAGCACCCCTTCTTCGTATTTAGTATACTGCTTTACGGTTTCTACCAGGTTAGGAAGGAGGTCGAACCGCTTCTTCAGCATAACGTCTATCGCAGAAAAGGCGTTGGTAATCTGGTTTCTTTTAGCTATCAGTCGATTATAGTAACTAATGCCTACGACGAATGCAATAATAATAATGGCAGCGATGATAATCATGTTCAGGTCTATTTGTTTGGTTTCAAGTAAAACTATTTATAATTAACCAGAACAACGCAAATCGCTGCAACTATTTTTAGCCAAACAACAAAGAAAATACATCTTCAATTTTACTCACCCCGGTGATTTCAATTTTGAATTTTTCGGTCACCAGACCTTTAAGGTTATAATTGGAAACAAAGATTCTTTCAAAGCCAAGTTTATCTGCCTCAGAAATCCGCTGTTCGATCCTGTTTACAGCCCGTATTTCACCCGAAAGGCCTACTTCTGCAGCAAAACATATCTTTGATGAGATAAAGATATCCTCGTGCGAAGATATGATGGCGGCCAGAATGGCAAGGTCAATTGCAGGATCTTCTACTTTAATACCTCCGGCAATATTTAAAAAAACGTCCCGTGTACTGAGTTTGAAACCACAACGTTTTTCCAGCACGGCCAGCAGCATATTCATTCTCCGGGTATCAAAGCCCGTTGCCGACCGCTGTGGGGTTCCATAAGCTGCAGTGCTCACCAATGCCTGCGTTTCTATTAACATTGGCCTGGCGCCTTCTAAAGTTGCTGAAATTGCAATCCCGCTCAGCTCTTCATCCCTTTGCGACAAAAGGATTTCCGAAGGGTTTGATACCTGGCGTAATCCACCGCTGTGCATAGCATAAATACCAAGCTCTGCAGCGGCACCAAACCTGTTTTTGACTGAGCGCAGTATGCGGTAAACATGATGTCTGTCGCCTTCAAACTGAAGAACTGTGTCAACCATGTGCTCCAGGATTTTTGGTCCTGCTATTGCACCATCTTTGGTGATGTGGCCTATGAGAAATACCGGCGTATCGGTCTCTTTGGCGAAACGCAGCAACTCAGCAGTACATTCACGTACTTGCGAAACACTTCCTGGCGTAGAATCAATATGAGCTGAATGAAGCGTTTGTATGGAGTCGACGATAATGATATCAGGTTCAAGTATCTCAATTTGTTTAAAGATATTCTGGGTAGAAGTTTCTGTAAGGATATAACAGTCTGCTGTTGGATCAAGGGTAATACGTTCTGCCCTCATTTTAATCTGCTGCTCACTTTCCTCACCCGACACATACAGTACTTTTTTACCTGCGATGTTGAGGGCTAGCTGTAGCATGAGTGTGGATTTACCGATGCCGGGTTCACCTCCGATTAAGATAACAGATCCTGCTACCAGGCCTCCACCCAATACGCGGTCGAGTTCGAGATCGCTGGTAGATATCTTTTTTTCTGTTGAAGAGGCAATGTCGGCGACTTTATTGGGTTTGTTGGACCGTTTGGTTGAGCCTGAAGTTTCCCAGGCAGGGACCTTAGCTCCCGCTTTTTCTACTACTTCCTCTACAAATGTGTTCCATGAATGACAGGACGGGCATTTTCCGAGCCATTTGGCAGATTCATACCCACAACTCTGACAAAAATATGCTGATTTAGTTTTAGCCAATTGATTTTGTTTAGATGGCAAATTTAATGAATTATGGACATAATGTGGTAACATAACAAAGCCTGGCTGCTTTTGTGCAGTCAGGCTTTGTTATTATGTTTTGAACAGGAGTTTTATAATTTTATTTCTTCGTCTTTAGAAGAGATAAAGTGAAACTCTGTTAATAGATAAGACGGAACCGCCTTCACTTTAATTTTCTGGCCAAATTTAAAGAACCATTTCCATTGTAGTGAATACACGCCTTTTTTAATAAAGGCTTCAATGTACGGATGCACACAAAGTGTGATGTTCTTTTCGTTTTGCTCTCTTAAAATGTAATTCATGTTACTTTCAATATCATCCATCAGGACAATACTGGCTTTAATTTCCCCGGTACCATGGCACATTGGGCAAACTTCGCTGGTTACAATGTTCATCTCAGGTCTAACGCGCTGACGTGTGATCTGTACCAGCCCAAATTTACTTGGAGGAAGGATCGTGTGCTTAGCACGGTCCAGCTGCATTAATTCGCGCAGGTAATCAAATAACATTTTACGGTTAACCGGTTTGTGCATATCAATAAAATCGATGACCACAATACCTCCCATATCACGCAGCCTAAGCTGGCGTGCAATTTCTTTAGCTGCTTCCTTATTTACCTGCAGTGCATTGTCTTCCTGGTTTTCTTTGTTTGCGGTTCTGTTTCCGCTATTTACATCGACTACGTGGAGTGCTTCGGTATGTTCAACAACAAGATAAGCGCCGCCAGCAAGATTTACTGTCTTGCCAAAGCCATTCTTTATCTGTTTTTCAATGCCGAAATGCTCAAAGATATGCTCTTTGTGCTTGTAAGGTTTCACTATTTTCTCCATTTCAGGAGAGATCTCATGTACGTAAGAACGGATATCATCATACAATCCTGCATCATTCACATAAACATTGGTGAAGTCGGCACTTAAAATATCACGGATCAAAGTAGATGTCCGGTCCATTTCTCCCCAAACACGTTTGGAAGGTTCGGCTTCAGGCAGTTTTTTAATGAAAGTGCTCCATTTGGAAACGCAGTCCAGCAGGTCTTTTTGTAACTCTTCAACTCCTTTACTCTCAGAAACAGTTCTGATAATGACACCAAAATTTTTGGGCTTAATACTTTCGATAATCTTTTTAAGGCGATTACGTTCGGTATTACTCTTAATTTTTTTTGAAATTGAAATTACATTAGAAAAAGGAACCAATACAATGTACCGTCCTGCAATAGAAAGATCAGAGCTTAAACGCGGTCCTTTAGTTGAAATAGGCTCTTTAGCTATTTGAACAGGTATAAGCATGTTTTTGGAGACAACTTCAGATATTTTGCCGGCCTTATTGATATCGGCTTCTAGCTTTAAATTGTCTAATAATGTTCCACTAACAGTGCCATTCCGCTTAATTTTTGTAAGCTTTAATAAAGATTGAACTTGCGGACCAAGGTCGAAATAATGCAAAAATGCATCTTTCTCATAACCGACATCAACAAACGCAGCATTTAGTCCCGGCATAATTTTCTTAATGCGGCCTAAATAAATATCTCCAACAGCGTAATTGGTGTTGATGTGTTCCTTATGAAGTTCTACAAGTTGTTTATCTTCAATCAAAGCTATGGTTACTCCCGTGGGAGACGAATCGATAATTAATTCCTTTACCAAAAGCTATACATTTTAAGGGGTTTTATCCCTTATTAAACACATGGACTGAATATATAAAAAACAAATCAACGAACAATAGATACGAGGACGAATCCTGGTATCTATCATTCGTTGATCATGAAGAAAATTCTATTTTTTCTTATGTCTGTTTTTTCTTAAACGTTTTTTACGTTTATGGGTTGCCATTTTATGTCTCTTCCTTTTTTTACCGCTTGGCATAATTTGTAGGTTTTAAAATATTTTTATAAATCTGTTTATTAGTTTTTATTCTTCAGCTCTTTCACCTTCTTGTCAATGAAATTTGACAGGGTAGGATTGGCAGCCAACTTTTTACTGTTGAGGTAAGCATTAACTGCTTCCTCGTTTTTGCCCAGGTTTTCGTAAGCAGTACCCAGATAGAAATAAGCATCTGGAGAAGGCTTAAGGGCGATAATTTCATTAAACCTGGTAATTGCTTTATCAAACTGTCCTGATTTGATTGCAAAAGTACCAAGGCTCATGCTTGCTTTCAAATTCTTAGGGTCTTTTTTTACTACATCAAGCAACATTGCAATACCTGACATTGGTGCTCCCATTCCATTAACAATGGTAATTCCCAGTCCGGTTTTGGCTTCAAGATTCGCCGAGTCCAGTGCAACAGCATTCGTGTAGGCTGTATTTGCTTTCTGCAGTAATACAGGAGAGATTATACTATCCTGTGTATTGTCAAAAGCTTTCATCAACCTACCTCCTGCAGCTAACCAGTTATTTAGGCTATGCTCTTTATTTGCAATGATTTCAAGGTATAACGCACTTGGGACAGCTTGCTCAACATCTTCCCATTTCTCTGCCAGAACTTTTGCTGCTTTAGTTTTTTCATCTTCAGATGCCGTTTTATAGGCATCTTCCAACGTTGTAATTTCGGCCGCTAAATTAGCATTGATTGAATTTTTTGCAGCAGTTGAAACTTCTGTCAGATTAATTGTACTACCCGCAGATGTTAGCTGCCCAACGGCTGGAACGCCGGTAGTGGCCTGTTTTGGCTTCACTAACCCCTTAATATCCCTCGTAAACAAAAAAAATGCAAGCAGTACCACTGCTCCAATCAGGATTGTTTGTTTAGACCGGATAGTATTCATCATCAGCAGATTAAGCTTCTACGCTTAGTTTTTTTGAGTTGTTTTTCACTTTATCAACAAATACTTTTGCTGGTTTGAAGCTTGGTACAAAATGCTCAGGGATAATAATAGCAGTGTTTTTAGAAATATTTCTAGCCGTCTTCTGTGCTCTTTTCTTAACAACAAAACTTCCAAAACCTCTTACGTACACATTTTCTCCACCGATCATGCTACTTTTGATGACCTTGAAAAATGCCTCAACGGTTTCTTGTACATCTACTTTCTCAATTCCTGTCTTTGTTGATATTTCTGAAATAATATCTGCCTTAGTCATATTTTCTATTATTAATTGTTGTGTGTTTAATATTTATAAGTGATTTGGGGTTGCAAAAGTATTGCTTTTTAATGAGATAGGAAAATAAAAGATCAATTATTTATCCGGAATTATATCAGTGAATTGCAAGTTTTAAAAAAAAACGGTTCAAAACTCGTTCCCGCGACTGGTTGTTCCGTACATACAAATATGAATTTTAGTTATCAAAAATATTAAATTTTGGACAAAATAATAGATTACAATGTACTTTTGGGGTTATGGCATTTCAGCAGGAAATCATCAGATGGTATTTAACCAACAAAAGAAGCCTCCCATGGAGGGATACCCAGGACGCGTATGTGATATGGCTGTCGGAAATTATATTACAGCAGACAAGGGTAGAACAGGGTTTGCCTTACTTCAACCGTTTTCTTGAGGCGTATCCAAAAGTGGCCGACTTTGCAGCTGCTTCAGAGATGCAGATTCTTAAACTGTGGCAGGGACTGGGTTATTACTCCCGCGGCAGGAACATGCTTTTCACAGCACGTCAGATCATAGAGTTACATAATGGGGTATTTCCGGTTAAATATGCAGATCTTATTAAGCTGAAAGGGATCGGTGAATACACGGCTGCTGCTATCTCTTCTTTTTCATCCGGCGAGGCAAGGGCCGTTTTGGATGGTAATGTTTTCCGTGTGCTTTCACGTTATTTTGGAATCAATACCCCAATTAATAGTACCCAGGGTAAAAAACAATTCTCTGAACTGGCGCAGTCGCTTATCCACGAGGCAGATCCTGCAATGTATAACCAGGCGATCATGGAGTTCGGGGCACTGCAATGCAAACCGAAATCTCCGGATTGTCCGTCTTGTCCCTTACAGCTTTCGTGTTATGCAAGAAATAATAATTTAATTTCCCAGCTTCCGGTTAAGCTCAAGAAGCTAACGGTTAGAACGCGGCATATCAACTATTTTATCTGCAGGCGGGGAGATGAAATCCTGGTCAATAAAAGGATTTATGAGGACATTTGGCAGCACCTATATGATTTTCCCAGCATAGAAACGCAGGAGGTTGCCGATGTTGAAAATGTACAATTTTTTAATAATGTTAAACAAAATTTTGGGCAGAATGTTACTATTCTTCCGTTGATGGAAATAAAACATTTGCTAACACACCAAATTATATACGTCCAGTTTTTTGCTTTAGATAATTATATCGTTAACTTTAATAATAACGCAGAAGCAAAGTGGGTCACGTGGGCCGATTTTGAGCAACTTCCGCAACCAAAAATTCTAACCAAATTTATTAACAACTATTCTAACGGGTAGTAAACTCCAAATTCATGTCAGGCATTAACAAAGTAATTTTAGTAGGACATTTAGGCAAGGATCCTGAAGTTCGTCACTTAGATGGTGGTGTAACCGTTGCCAGCTTTCCATTAGCTACATCAGAAACATATAACAAAGATGGTAAACGGGTCGAGCAAACAGAATGGCATAACATTGTGCTGTGGAGGGGGCTGGCAGAAGTAGCATCCAAATATTTGCAGAAAGGAAAGCTTGTATATATTGAAGGAAAATTGCGAACGCGCTCTTTTGAAGACCGTGAGAAGATAAAGAAATACGTAACTGAAGTAGTTGCTGAGAACTTTACTATACTTGGTCGTAAGAGTGATTTTGAAAATACTCCGGTTAACAGTAACGCGACCCCTAAAAGCGAGAATGAATATCTTGATGCGCAGGAAATAACGGGGGACCTTCCGTTTTAGGGCTGCTTTATATAGGCTATAAACAAATAAGGCTGCTCATTTGAGCAGCCTTATTTGTTTATAGCCTATAGTGTATTAATTGGTGCCTGTTTTAACGTAATAAATATTCAGCCTTATTTTTCTGTTGTTTGGATTGTTGAAAGATCCTATAACCACCCTTCCTGCGGTTGTTGGAACCGGGAACAGGTAAGAGTATGTTGCTGTTGTACTTAATGACGTAGCTGACAGGTATGTGCCGTAGTCAGTGATTTTGCCATCAATAATATCCTGAACGTAGTTTGTTACTATGAAGGCATAACTATTTTTAGTGTAGTTGTAACCTCCGCCAAATGGAATTCCGGAAGTTGCCGTACGGATATCACCGGTTGGATTATCTGTAGAGTATGGGTTGTTATCCGGTACATTTTGTCTCTGTCCTGCAATATCCAGTCTGTACAATGATAAACGTGGCGGTATTTTAAATGGAATGGAATCTGCAGGGTCACTGCTATCGATGACCAGTTCTGCCTTATTGATAACCATTTTAGAGCCTACACTTGCAACAAGGTTTTTCAGATTTGGAAAGGTAATTTTGTTTCTCAGCCCACTCATCGACTGCAGGTACGTAACCGGGTATACAGCAGGTGTACTCAATTGCTTAGCTATCGGTGTATTGGTATAATCATGGGTGACAGTAGCTGCAACAGCATTTGTTGTTGTAGTAATTGGGAACCTGGCTACCAACGTGTCTATTTGTGTGGCAGTTGTTGTATTTGGCTGCTTATAATAGATCTCGAGATTTGAACTGGCACCACTGAAATCGAGGAACATCATTCCCCCTTTACCAGAAGCTGTGGCAGAAACCTTAAGACCGTTAAATGCGAGATTAAATTTGGCATTGGTGGATATGCTTGCCGAATCAAGATTCAATATTTTACTTTTGATCATTGCCGCACTCAACCTGATTCTTAATTCAGGAACTACTGCAATTGCTGTATCAGCAGCACCAGTGACTATGTCTACAACTTTAAAACGGGTGTTTGGTCTGATCGGAGCAGAAAATGTACCGAGGACATCGCCCGAAGGATATGTTTTGCTGCTTAACCAACTGCCTGCAGTTGATAAATTACTGGTCAGCTGGCTTACATTGATATTATAGGTGGCAGTACTGTCACCATAAAATTCCCTTGCCCTGTAAGCGGTTTCATTGATAGCATAAGGTAAAACCAATACTACAGAATCAATTGCAGCAGTGGTAGCAAATTTGATGTAAGATGATGAAGGAAGGTTTACAGACATTGCAACGCTTGCCGATGTAGCACCAAAAATGTCATCTTTCATGTTTCCTAACGGATACCAGCTTGGATTGCTGGTTGACCCCGCAGAAAAGAACGTAGATGAAGCCTCATCTTTCTCTGTGGTGGATGTAATAGATACAGTATCAATTAGCGTCCCACTGATTGCATTTGCAGGGTCGATATCTAAACCTATGCTGCTTGAGTCTTTACAAGACGAAAAAAGAAAAAGACTTATCAACAGGGTCAATAAGTCTAGTTTTGAAAATTTCATATTTAATTTAATAATACCTTAATTTATGCTATTGAAGCCAATTCTTCACTCGAGATCTCTTCATATAAAGAATAGAAGTTCTCGAAATTTTCGGTTAAATTAAAAGCTAAAGTTGGCTTATTGGAATCTTTAACAAATTTTAACACATTAGCATCGATATTCTCGTCAGCAAGCACCACCGCATCAGAGTAACTTATTGCGCCGATATGCATGGTACTTGAGTCAGGATTTTCAAATACTTTGGTATCATCAGCAGTCATGTTGTTCATAATCGCTTTTTTATGCATGTCAGCATTCAGCGTCTCAGTAAAGCAACTTTCATAGACAGAATAAACAACCTTCGAATTTTTAAAGGTCGGGTCATTCTTGTAAGAGGTTTTAATATATGCAGGAACCAAAGATGTCATCCACCCGTGGCAATGTACAATATCCGGAGCCCAGCCTAATTTTTTTACAGTTTCAAGTGCACCTTTGCAGAAGAAAATCGTTCTCTCATCATTATCTGCATAGAACTTATTCTCTTTATCTCTGAATACATGTTTACGCTGAAAGTAATCCTCATTGTCCAGGAAGTAAACCTGCATACGCGCTGCTGGAATTGACGCGACCTTGATAATCAAGGGGTTGTCATTATCATCGATCATGATGTTCATCCCCGACAAACGGATTACTTCATGTAATCTGTTCCTTCTTTCATTGATGTTTCCGAACCGTGGCATCAGAATACGGATTTCAAATCCTTTTTCCTGCATTGCCTGAGGTAACTGACGGGTAATCTCTGAAATTTTGGTAAGTTCGAGGAAAGGCGACATCTCGTGTGTAACAATCAGTAGCTTCGTTTTTGCCATCTCCATATTTGTGAATAAATATTTATGTTAAAGAAAAGATAATCAAGGGGCAAAGGTAAGCAATTTATTCAAATTTATCAATATCTTGGCCCGATGTTTTGTTGGGATAATATAAATAACCAACTTTGGACACGAAATTTTAAAGCTCAGTTTGGAAGTTATAAATACAATAGCGGCATTAAAAATGTTGCTGCAGCCACGAAAGTTGGCTCTACAAAAGATTGCTCTGGTACCTACAATGGGTGCTTTGCACAAAGGGCATGTTTCTTTGATCAAAATTGCCCAGCAGAATGCAGATGTGGTGGTGTGCAGTATTTTTGTCAACCCCACTCAATTTACTGACCCCAAGGATCTGGAGAAATATCCGCGGCCCCTTCAGCATGATATTGAAATGTTACAGGAAGCAGGATGTGATATTGTATTTATGCCGTCGGTAAAAGAGATGTATCCTGTGCCTGAGAACTGGCATATTGATCTTGGAAACGCTGAGTTTCTTCTGGAAGGCGAATTCAGAAAAGGTCACTACCAGGGAGTGACGCAAATTGTTAAAAAATTATTTGATGCTGTAGAACCAGATCAGGCCTTTTTCGGTCAGAAAGATTTTCAACAGGTGCTCATGATAAGAAATATGGTTGAGCATTTTGGCCTGTCCCTGGAGATTATCTCCTGTCCCATTATCAGGGAGGATGACGGGCTGGCTATGAGCTCAAGAAATATCCATCTTACAGTGAATGACCGCAAAAATGCGCTTGTCCTAAGCAGGGCATTACAATATGTTACGGACCATTTTGAGCAGGACACTATAACTGAGCTACTGGAAAATGCCACGGCTATCATTAAAAATACTGACGGTGTACAGCTGGAGTATTTTACTATTGCCAATACCGAAACACTGCTTCCCGAATACAATAAGGAAGTAAAACCATTGGTAGCGTTGGTTGCAGCCCGGGTTGGGGAAACACGTCTCATCGATAACATGATGCTCAACTGACAACATTTCCGGCAAATCCATCAAACTTTATCTAACTTTGCATTATGATTATCGAGATATTAAAATCGAAAATACACCGTGTTAGGGTAACACAGGCAGAATTGAATTATGTTGGCAGTATCACTATCGATGAAGACTTGATGGATGCTGCACAGATCATAGCCAATGAAAAGGTTCAGATCGTTAACAATAATAATGGAGCTAGGTTTGAAACCTATGTCATTAAAGGTGAGCGCGGAACTGGTACGGTATGTTTGAACGGTGCAACGGCAAGGTTAGTTCAGGTGGGGGATATTTTAATTATTATGTCTTACGGTTCCCTTCCTATTGAAGAAGCAAAAAAATACAATCCGGTACTGGTATTTCCAGACGATAACAACCGTCTTCTAAAATAACCAATTTGGTTTCTGGTTAATTTCGTTTTAGCAACGAGCTTTTTTAAAAATGCTATGCATTCATAGTATTTCCGGTTCGGAAATACTAAATTTGGTTAAATGTATTTTTTAAAATATAAATGATATGCTATTTCAATTAACTGAAGAACAACTGATGATCCAGCAGGCTGCGAGGGATTTTGCGCAGAATGAACTTAAGCCTGGGGTTATTGAAAGGGACGAACACCAAAAATTTCCGGCAGAACAGGTAAAAAAACTGGGCGAACTTGGTTTTCTGGGTATGATGGTGTCTGAAAAATTTGGCGGCAGCGGACTTGATGCACTTTCCTATGTGCTGGTAATGGAAGAGCTTTCCAAAATAGATGCTTCTTCTTCTGTTGTGGTATCAGTTAATAATTCTTTGGTTTGTTATGGTCTGGAAGCCTATGGTTCCGACTTTCAAAAAGAAAAATATCTTGTTCCGCTCGCTTCCGGTAAGGTTATCGGAGCATTTTGTCTTTCCGAGCCAGAGGCCGGTTCTGATGCTACATCTCAACATACAACTGCTGAAGACAAAGGTGATTACTATTTACTTAATGGTACAAAAAACTGGATCACAAATGGTGGGACTGCATCTACATATCTCGTAATTGCCCAGACAAATCCTGAACTTAAGCATAGGGGTATCAATGCTTTTATTGTAGAGAAAGGAATGGAAGGTTTTACTATTGGCCCTAAAGAAAATAAAATGGGCATCCGTGGCTCGGATACACATTCACTCATGTTTAATGATGTGAAGGTGCCCAAAGAAAACAGGATAGCAGAAGATGGTTTTGGGTTTAAATTTGCGATGAAAACACTGGAAGGTGGCCGTATTGGGATTGCCGCACAGGCGTTGGGAATAGCTGCCGGTGCGTATGAACTGGCCCTGGAGTATTCAAAACAAAGAAAGTCTTTCGGTAAGCCCATTTCAGATCATCAGGCTATAGCCTTTAAACTGGCTGATATGGCCACACAGATAGAGGCTGCCAGGTTACTGGTATATAAAGCTGCCTGGCTGAAAGATCAGGGACAACCTTATACACTCGCAGGTTCAATGGCAAAATTATTTGCGTCTAAAGTTGCTATGGATGTTACTATTGAGGCTGTTCAGGTACATGGCGGTTATGGTTTTGTTAAAGAGTACCATGTAGAGCGGCTAATGAGGGATGCTAAGATAACTCAAATCTATGAGGGCACTTCGGAAATCCAGCAGCTTGTAATCTCCCGGGAGATATTGAAGTAAAGCTTATGTTTTCTTTTTAGGCGACCGGTACGTCTTTTAATAAGATGGATTCATGGTGTTTCTTCACGTCGTGTGTCAAGCCAATTCAAGAAATTTTATTGTCATACCTTCGCGCTCTTTAGAAGCATCTTTGTTCGTAGCTTGGTATAGGATACTCCACACTAGCACCACCGAAACAGCACTATGACTCCACTGAATTTAACTAGCTGAAAACAGTGGAATCATAAGGGTATTATAGTGCCATTTGCGTAGAGTTACCTACAACAAACTACGACTAAGCTACGACCAGGAATAAGGCAAGGCACAAAAAAACCGTGCTTCTTTTGGAGAGCACGGTTTATATCTTAAGTTAGTGAGCGCTATTCAATTTAAGAAGAGGTACAGATTGATCTTGCGTAGCCGCCTAATCGTCCGTTCCTGCAACTGAACCAAAAATTGCCTTAATTAAAGCAACCACAATCGCCAGAAATGCAGCGGCGAAAAATCCTGAGGTATTAAAACCTTTCATCATGCTGTCTACCAGTAATATCATGAGTACTGTAATGATAAATGACATGAGTCCGAGTGTAAGGAAATTGATGGGAAAAGTAAGTAGTCTCAAGACCAGGCCAATTGTAGCGTTAGCAAGTGCTATCAGAATGGCAGCGATGATTGCAGTTCCGAATCCGTCAATATGTACTCCCGGCACGAGGTAGGAACCAAGCAACATGGCCAGCCCCATCAATAAAATTTCAATAATAAATCTCATAATGTGTAGTTTTATACTATGTTAAAATGTTTCAGATTGCCTTGGATGATATTATGGACAATTGTACTGAATTCCTGTTCGTCTGCAAATAATAAGCCACTTTCTATCGCTTTCTCTTCGGACAGTTCTTCTATAATACTATCCAACGTTGATCCGGCAGGTCTGCTGCAGGTCAGGAATACACCGCATATAGATACATCATTTTCAGCAGTGGTAGCAGTTACGCAAATTCCTGCTGAAAATGATACGGCCGGAATTGAATTGCCTTATCCCGGCAGGTTGACAATTACGGACAGCACCTTGGTCTTTCGTCCGGTTAGACCTTTTGTGCATGGTCAGGATTATCTAATTGTATCTTATTTGAATACAAAGTTCAGCAGTCCTGAAATGATTTGGAGCGGCAGGTTAAACAACAAGGTTAAGCCTGTGCAGGAAAAATTGTCGCGATGATATCCATAAGTCTGCGGCTACCTTAAGTTACGAAACCCTGTGAATCAAAAATATTTGCAAATTTTATAAATATTTCAATTATAAAAATTGTAAATTGGAATATGAAAGACTACCCTGGACTTAGATACGGCAAATGTTTTGATTTTTGAAATAAAATTCTTACATTTGCACTGAAATAGAGGAGGAAGAGGGGGCAGATGTCCCCTCTTTTCTTTTATCCGCAAATTGGTTTATGCAAGTAGAGAAGAGAGTAATAGAATTAATAGAGGAAAAGATTTCGGACAGACCGGAGTTGTTTTTAGTTGAGGTAAAGATGTTGCCGAACAACAAACTTATAATTCATGTTGATGGCGACGAAGGGATCAGTATACAGGACTGTGCAGCGATAAGCAGACATGTTGGGTTTCATCTTGAAGAGGAGAACACAATTGAGAAAGCTTACAATTTAGAGGTGTCTTCTCCTGGTGTTGGTGAGCCTTTAAAGCTGAAAAGACAATATCAGAAAAACATTGGCCGCGATTTAAGTGTAAAACTGGCTGGTGGCGATATAATGGAAGGCAAGCTGCTGTCTATGACCGATACGGCTATAACCATAGAAGCTAAAGTAAAAGAAAAGGGTAAGAAAGCCCAGCTGGTTGAAACCAGTCTGGACTTTGATAACATAATAGAAACAAAGGTTTTAATTTCATTTAAATAAAAATGAGCAATATTAATTTAATCGATTCATTTCAAGAATTTAAAGAATTCAAGAACATCGACCGTCCTACGGTGATAAGTGTGCTGGAAGAGGTATTTCGCAGTATGCTGCGCAAAAAATACGGTACTGATGAGAATTGTGATGTAATTGTTAATCCTGATAATGGTGATTTGGAGATCTGGCGCACAAGAAAAGTAATGGAAGATGGCTTTTCTGAAGACGATGATCTGGAAATTGAACTGGCAGAAGTTAAACAACTGGATGCAGATATGGAAGTTGGTGACGACTACATTGAGCAGATCACTTTAGAGAGTTTTGGCAGAAGGGCTATTTTAGCGGCACGCCAGACGCTTGTGTCAAAGGTGCTTGAATTAGAAAAAGACGAAATCTTTAAAAAATATAAAGACAGGGTTGGCGAAATCGTAACAGGCGAAGTTTACCAGGTATGGAAAAAGGAAACGCTGGTACTGGACGATGAGGGCAACGAGTTAATGATGCCTAAATCAGAACAGATCCCTGCGGATTATTTCAAAAAAGGCGATACTGTCCGTGCGGTGATCTTAAAGGTGGATATGATGAACAGTACACCGAAGATTATTATATCAAGGATTGCCCCTGAATTTTTGCAGCGTTTGTTTGAAATTGAGGTTCCTGAGATCTTTGACGGTCTTATCACCATTAAAAAGATTGTTCGTGAGCCGGGAGAACGTGCTAAAGTGGCAGTAGAATCTTATGATGACAGAATTGACCCGGTTGGGGCATGTGTTGGAATGAAAGGCTCGCGTATCCATGGTATTGTAAGAGAACTGAAAAATGAGAACATTGATGTAATCAATTTTACAAACAATATATCATTGTATATCACAAGGGCATTAAGTCCTGCTAAAATCACTTCGATAAAACTTGATGATGTGACTAAACATGCGTCAGTTTATCTTAAACCTGATCAGGTTTCCCTGGCCATTGGCCGTGGAGGACATAACATTAAACTTGCCGGTAAATTAACTGGTTACGAGATTGATGTTTACCGCGAAGCTGGTGAAGAAGATGAAGATGTGGATATCGAAGAATTCTCGGATGAAATTGACAGCTGGATCATAGACGAGTTAAAAGCAATCGGATGTGATACTGCCAGAAGTGTATTGGCACTGTCAGTGGATGAATTAGTAAAAAGAACTGACCTGGAAGAAGAGACTATTAAAGAAGTCATTAGTATTCTGCAGTCAGAATTTGAATAGACGTTGACTTGGTGAGTTAAAAAGCAAATATATACGGATGGAGCCTGCACGGATTTGCAGGCTCCATACCGATAAAAAACAATTTGTACTAATGGAAAAACAAGAATAAACGTTACTTTTGTATAAGAATTAAGAAAAAATAGGAGATCAATGTCAGACGACAAACCAATAATTTTATTCAAAGCAGTTAAGGAACTTAACGTAGGAATTGCTACGGCCGTTGAGTTTTTGGAAAAGAAAGGCTTTTCTGTTGAGAATAAACCCACTACTAAACTCTCCAGAGATATGTATAATGCATTATTGAAGGAGTTTCAGGGAGATAAAATCGTAAAGGAAGAAGCCAATCAAATTGTAATTGGTAAAATTCGTCGTGATGAGCCTGAGGTAACTGAGAAAGTTGCTGATGCACCTAGAAAAAATGTTGAATTTGAAAATGAAGGTATCTTAATTAAGAACCTTCATTCCTATACTCCTCCTGTTGAGAAACAGAAGGAAGAATTACCTGTGCAGCCTGTTGTTGAGGTTTCTGCAGAAAAGGAACCTGAAAAGGTTGAAGAAGGAACATTGAAGGGTGTTAAAATTGTAGGCAAGATTAATCTTGACGATTTAAACTCGAAAACACGTCCTGTTAAAAAAGAAGAACTTCCGGTCCCAGAGGTTGTAAAGGCGGAAGTGCCTGTTACACCGGTTGCTCCGGTAATTGAGGCTGAAAAACCTGTAGAAGTTGTTCCGGAAGCGCCTAAAGTGGTTCAGGAGGAAGTTAAGCCGGTTGAGAAGCCAGTTGAAGCACCTGCTGAAATTAAAGCTGAAGTCGTTAAGCCTGTGGAAGAAAATAAAATAGAAGATAAACCTAAACCTGTGGAATCACCAGTTGTTAAAGCAGAACCGGTTAAGGAAGTAATCACACCAAAAATTGATAAGCCTGACGAAGTTGAGGTAATCAAGGCGCGTTCGGTGAAACTTTCCGGACCAAACATTATTGGTAAAATTGTCTTGCCGACAACACCTGAGCGGAAATCACAGCCTGTGGCTTCTTCAGCCGACAGTAATGACGCAAAAAGAAAGCGTAAACGTAAAAAGACTCCAGGAGCACCTGGTCAGCCACATCAGCAATCTGGCGGACATCAGACTACTCCGGCCGGACAGGGTACTAATACAGCAGCTACACCTGCAAGACCAGCGGGAGCACCAACGTTTACCAACAGACCTGATTTCAGGAACAATACTAACAATACAGCCAACAGGCCTAACTTTAGAAACAGCAAACCTGGTACAGGTGGCGGTCCTAAGGAAGAACCTACGGAAAAAGAAATACAAGATCAGATCAAAGCAACGCTTGCACGTTTAAGCGGAGCTGGTAAATCTGGTAAATTTGCACAACGCGCAAAACTGCGTCGTGGTAAACGTGATGATGTGGCCCTTTCAGCTGAAGAAGCTGCAATGGAACTGGAATCACAATCCAAAGTACTGAAGGTAACAGAATTTGTTACAGCTAATGAATTGGCAAGTATGATGGATGTGCCTGTAACTAAAATTATCGGTACATGTATGAGCCTGGGTATGTTTGTATCCATCAATCAGCGTTTAGATGCAGAAACATTGACAATTGTTGCCGATGAGTTCGGTTATGAGATTCAGTTTGTTAAACCGGATGATGAAGGCGATAGTATCATTGAAGAATTAGATAATCCTGAAGATTTAATCTCAAGGGCACCGGTAGTTACTATCATGGGTCACGTAGATCATGGTAAGACCTCCCTGCTGGATTATATCAGGAAAGCAAATGTTGTTGCCGGTGAGGCGGGTGGTATTACCCAACACATTGGTGCCTATATGGTAACTACAGCAACAGGCAAAAAGGTTACGTTCCTGGATACACCAGGTCACGAGGCCTTTACAGCGATGCGTGCACGTGGTGCGAAAGTTGCAGATATTGCGATTATCGTTATTGCTGCAGACGATGCGGTAATGCCTCAGACAAAAGAAGCAATCAGTCACGCTCAGGCAGCTGGTGTTCCTTTAGTATTTGCCTTTACAAAAATTGATAAACCAGGTGCAAATTCAGATAAGATCCGTGAGCAATTATCAATCATGAATATTCTTGTTGAAGATTGGGGTGGTAAATTCCAGTCGCAGGAAATTTCAGGTAAGAGCGGATTGAATGTAGATGTACTGTTAGATAAAGTATTATTAGAAGCAGAATTGTTGGAATTAACAGCTAATCCTAACAAACGTGCTACTGGTAGTGTAATTGAGGCTACACTGGATAAAGGACGTGGTATTGTTACTACTGTTTTAGTTCAGGCCGGAACGTTAAAAGTAGGTGATCCTATCCTGGCTGGTAGTTACAGCGGACGTGTTAAAGCATTATTTAACGAACGTGGTCAGAAAGTTGACCAGGCGGGACCTTCGGTACCGGTACAGGTATTGGGTATGCAGGGCGCCCCAACAGCAGGTGATAAGTTCAACGCAGTTGAAAATGAGTCTGAAGCAAGGGAAATTGCAAACAAACGTTTACAATTAATGCGTGAGCAGGGACTGAGAACTCAGAAACATATTACTCTGGATGAGATCGGCCGTCGTTTGGCTATCGGTAACTTTAAAGAGTTGAACCTGATTGTTAAAGGTGACGTGGATGGTTCGATTGAGGCATTGGCAGATTCATTGCTGAAATTGTCAACTGAAGAAATCCAGATCAATATCATTAGTAAAGCGGTAGGTCAGATCTCTGAATCTGATGTATTGTTAGCTTCGGCTTCTGATGCAATTATCATCGGTTTCCAGGTTCGTCCATCATCAGGTGCCAGGAAGCTTGCTGAGGCTGAGCAAATTGATATCCGCTTATATTCTATCATTTACGATGCGATCAATGAGATCAAAGCGGCGATGGAAGGTATGCTTGCCCCTGAATTCCAGGAGAAAATTACTGCGAATGTTGAGATCAGGGATACATTCAAAATCACTAAAGTTGGTACCATTGCAGGTTGTATGGTATTGGATGGAACAATCACCCGTAACAGCAAGATCCGTATCGTAAGAGACGGGGTAGTAGTTTACACAGGTGAACTTGCTTCACTGAAACGTTATAAAGACGATGTGAAAGAAGTAGCCAGAGGTTACGAATGTGGTTTGAATATCCAAAATTTCAATAACATTGAAGTCGGTGATATCGTTGAAGCTTACGAACAAGTAGAGGTAAAAAGGAAACTTTAATACCCTTCACTAATTATATAATACACCCTGCTAATTTATCTTTGACAACAAAGGTTTATATTAGCAGGGTGTTTTTTTATTCTTATGATTTCAATAGTAATTAGCTCTGTTAACCCTACATACCTAAATGACCTGTCAATTAACATCTGCGAAACGATTGGTGTGCCCTATGAGATTCTAAGTTTTGATAACAGAGAGGGTAGTTCAGGTATTTGTGAAATATACAACAAGGGAATAGCGCAGGCAAAATTCGATATCATATGTTTTATACACGAAGATATTATTGTACATACGCAGAGTTGGGGGCAGGTTCTTGCCGAAATCTTCAGTGATCCTAAGATTGGACTTGTAGGCCTTGCCGGCAGCACATATAAATCCTTAGCGCCAACGGGCTATTATTTTACGGGTAACGATCAGCTTGACCTAAACTATTGTAATGTCAAACAACGTTACAAATACGCCGACAGGCAGGATGGTCATGATTATTTTAACCCTACAAACGAACTTGACGTTCATGCTGCTTGTGTAGATGGTGTATGGCTTTGTGCCAGTAAGTCTGCACTTGACTTGTATAAGTTTGATGATGACTTGTTGAGAGGCTTCCACGGTTACGATTTGGACCTCTCACTGGGGATTAACCAAAGCTTTAAGGTACTCGTGACGTTCAGGATTTTGATTACCCACTTTTCTGAAGGGAATTTTGACAGGAAGTGGTTTGAGGAAATACTAAAAGTCCATCAAAAATGGGCTGGGGCGCTGCCGCTAAATTTGGCGGGCATAAACGAAAAGGAAGTTTTAAATATAGAAAAAAGGGTATTTCGATATTCTTTTATCAGGATGAAGAACTGGGGTTTTAGTTTATTTGACCTTTCAAAGGTGGTTTATTTTGCAGGCCGTTCACGAATCTGTTCTATTGGCTTCAGTTTTAAACTTTATTTCTCGGTGTTAAAGTACTTCTTTAGGCGGGATTAAACTTTAGCTAACGATGCAATATGATAGAATTGTTTTTGCTTGAAACATTTCCAGATGATGCTCAGTAGAATTTTATAATAACCCGTCCTGGAAGTTAGTGTACTTTTGAAAAGGGACTTAATTTCTTCACGCAACTGGGGGTCAAGTGTTCTTTCAACCTGAACGTAGTTTCTGAATTGAATTTTGAAAGCTTTATATAGATCAGCTTCAGAAATCATTTCCCGACGGTAAAGTGATTTAATTATTTTTAGTGTTTCAACAAAGTTGAGTCCGCTTTTAAATGCTTTTCCGCTAACATTCTTATCATGCTTTCTGAAATAATTTAATACTCGCCCACTGATATGTACTTTTCCTAATCGGCACAATTCCATCCAAAAGATCCAATCGCCCGCAAGGCGATAATTCTTAAATTCTTTAGGTACCAATGGAAACAAATCACGCCTCCAAAGCACCATGCTTGCATTATAAATAGGATTTGTCAATAACATATTGTTCCTTGCAAACGCACTTCCGTCAACCATTTCACTCAGATACGGATGAGATGATGACCAGTTTAGGTCGTTATTGTTGGCAATATAGTATGATTGGCAATAGCTGATGACGCATTTAGGATCGAGGTTGATGCCCTGTACCAGATGTTCCAGCAAGGTAGGTTCGCACCAATCGTCGCTTTCTGCAATCCAAATGTATTTCCCTTTTGCCAATTCGATACCTTTTTCCCATTGATTAAAGGTACTACCACTGTTATGCTCATTAAAAAGCATGTGACTGACCTTATTATGTGAAGCATATCGCTTTAAAATCGCTCTGCTGTTATCAGTAGAGCAATCATCCAAAAGAATAATTTCAAAATCCTGAAAGGTTTGATTAAGAACACTTTCAATTCTTTGAACAAGATATTCTGAATGGTTATAGTTCGGTATAATAACTGAAACTTCTGGCATTTACTTCTAAAACGTGTAAATGAACCGTTTCGCTACAAATTGCCCGGATTATTTTCATTAATATACATATTGGTGAAAAAATAGTTTTGCCCTTTATAGAATATGTAAAATAAGTATAGATTTGCATCACGCGGTATTACTACTTGAAAATTGAATAATTATACATGCAATGAAAGTTATAAAAGTTGGGTATTTAATTTCTTATGATTACGAATACGTTAAGACTTCTTTATCAAGAGTGTACAGCCATGTTGACGAAATATATTTTGCAGTAGATAAAAATGGAAAGACATGGTCGGGTGCAGACCTTGTGATTGAAAATGATTTTTGGGATTGGTTAAAAGAGTTTGATAAAGATCAGAAAATCACTATTTACCGCGATGCATTTTACCTACCTGAGTTAAGCCCGATGGAATGTGATACCAGGGAAAGAAATCTGCTGGCTAAGAGAATGGGGGACTGCGATTGGATAATACAAATCGACTCTGATGAGTATTTCGTTGATTTTGCAGCATTTGTTAAAAGACTTCAGCACTATACTCCGGAAGGTCCGACTTCTGTATATTGCAGTGTTGCTACCCTATTTAAACAGCTTCCAAACGGGTTTTTATTAATTGATGAATCTTTCGAAACGCTGAGTTTTGCAACGAACCATCCAGTTTATGATCTAGCAAGAAACAATACTTCTGGAAACTCGCATGTATATTGGGACAACCTGGTGCTGCATCAGAGTTGGGCGAGGAATTCTGAAGAAATTGTCCTGAAATTAAATAACTGGAGTCACAAAAATGATTTCAATACAAAAAGCTTCTATAAGTTATGGGACGCTATTGACGAATATAATTTTTATTGTCTAGCTGACTTCCATCCCCTGAATCCTAAGAGCTGGCCCAAGCTCAGACTGATGAATGGTAGCATTAACGAAATACTTGATGATCCTGAACTAGCTAGTTTTAGGGCGAAGGCCAACGAACCGCGACAAAAAAGTATTTTTTCCAGAACATGGAAGACGATCAAATCAAATATTGCCAGGTAGATCACGTGTTTGCTGCATGGAACTTTTTGATTTTACTTATGATTGAATCTGGTTTGATGCTGAAAGGAAAGAGAAAAACGAATATTTCCATTTGCTTTTTTCTATCGTGCAAGGAAGGTGCAAATAGCATTCGGAAAAAACTGGTGATCAATAGGCGAGGACGCTCAAGTTTATTTTTTTTGCATTTATTGATAATCTGGTTACACAGATAATATATATCGAGTACCTTGTTGCTCTCAATAAAGCCATTAAACAGCTTTTCTTTATAAGTTAAGGATAGTCTCCCAATAGGCATAAAATGATGAAAGACGAGTTCTTCACTATAATATAAGGTATAGTCTTTTAGAATCAGGCGCTGGCAATATTCTGCATCTTCTCCAGCAGTGAGCTGATCTCCGTATCTTCCGGTTAAAAATGATGGAAAGTTTTCATAGACCTGCTGGTAAAGCAGTTTGCGCGTCCCAAGTCCAGCCCCCCATAAATGTCCTCTTCGGGTTACATCTGAACTGAAAGCTGCCTGTCTTCCACAGGCATAACCTTCTTCAAATTCTTTAAACCAACTGGGAATCTTACCTATTTCGGCTACAGGAATACCCATTCCTCCTACTGCACCTATTTTAGGGTTACTCTCCAATATGGCATATACCTGATCCAGATAATTGGGCATTAGCCAATTGTCATCATCACAAATGATTATAAATTCAAATTTGGCATGGCTAACACCTTTGTCCAATGCGTGAATTTTCCCTGATTTGAGCTGCTTAATGACCGTGAAATTTATCCCTTCCACATTGCATTTATTCCATTCACTGGACGCGACGATTGCGGAATCATCGGTGGAAGCATTATCTACAACTATAATTTCAAAATCGATTTTGCCTATAGCAGATTGTGTCGCCAGGTGTTTAATTGTTTCAGGCAGTCTTTTTGCACCGTTATAGGTACATATAATTACGCTAATTCCTTTATACATCAAATGCTTATGTTTTACTCTTCCAGGTTCGTTGCAGTTTTTTCAGTATTGCAATAGGTATCAATTTGGTTAAACTGACTTTTGTTGACAAAGAGTTTCTGAATAGTTCTATGATTATTTTTTTGTTAACCTTATCGGTGGAATTTCTGTCCATCCAAAATTGTATAAATTCCTTCTTGTACGCTCTATAATAGGCACTTTCCGTAATTAGATTTTCGCTGTACAACTGGTCAATTATTTTAAAACCTTCAATAAAGCTAAGGCCATTTTTATTGGCGGTTTCACTAACACTGTGGTCATGCTTTCTAAAATTATTTAAAACCTGACCACTAATGTATACCTTGCCCATTTTACATAGCTGTATCCAGAAGTACCAATCGCCACAGGTTTTAAATGTTTCCAGTTCGGCTGGTACGAATTGAAACATCTCCTTTTTCCATAAGACCATACTGGAATTAAAAATGGCTACAGGTACCGCGAGATGTTGCCGGATAAAATCCAGACCGTCTAAAATTTCTGTAGGTTTCCAGTGCGCGGAATGAGATATATATGTTCCATCTGCGCGTACAAAGTTAGATTGGCAGTAACTGATTACGCAATCGTTGTCAGAGGTAATGCCGTCAACCAGAGTTTGCAGTAGTGTTGGTTCAGACCAGTCGTCACTTTCTGCAATCCAAATAAATTCGCCTGCGGCCAGATTGATTCCTTTTTTCCATTGCTTAAATGTATTTCCACTGTTAACCTGGTTGTAGACCGTATGACTTACTTTCGGATGATTACTGTACATGTCTATAATTTCCCTGCTCAAGTCAACAGAAACGTCATCCATTAAGATGAGCTCAAAGTCCTGATAAGTCTGAGATAACACACTTTCAATTCTTTGCCTGAGGTATACTGAATGATTATAGTTTGGAATAATGACAGAAACTCTCGGCATATGATTAAAAAAATTGAATCTTGACTATTGAAACTATCTTTGCTGAATTATTGCAATGTTTGACAACAGGATGATTCACTGTTATGCTTTGTATCTCATAGAGAATTACCGGGCAAAAGTACGGTGTTTAAATTAATTAGAAGAACATAGGGCATCTTTATTAATATTGTAATAAAGCAGGGATACAACGAAAAAAGCAATTTATATTCAAATGAAACGCCACGGGTTTTTGATCACAAACAGCAATGAAAATGATCGTGGCAGCTTCTTACATTTAAAAACAAATAAATTCAAATGAAAATTCTGTTTGATAGTCAGATGTTTGATAAACAGGTATACGGTGGGATATCAAGATACTTTGTGAATTTGATTTCTGCACTGGAACGTCGTGCGGGTTTCGATGCAGAACTTTCTGTTTTAATCACTAAAAACTATTACCTCAAGGACAGGAGATTGCGATTTGACAATTTTGTCGGAAGGGCACTTCTTTCAGAAAAAAAGAGAATTTCAAAATGGAATAAAAATTATAGCAGGTACCGTATTGCAAAAAACGACTTTGATATTTTTCATCCTACATATTTTCACCCGTACTTTTTAAAGCTTTTAAAACGTCCTTTTGTAATTACAGTACACGATATGATTTATGAACTGTATCCTGATTATTTCAATTCTGCAGACCTGACAGCACAGCATAAAAAGCAGGTGATTAATGCCGCATCGCATGTTATAGCCATTTCACAAACCACAAAAAACGACCTGATAAGGTTACTTCATGTTCCCGAAGAGAAAATTTCTGTGATTTATCATGGCCATACATCTATTAAAAATGACAAAATTCCTGACGTATCCTTACCGGCAAAATATCTTTTGTTTGTAGGGGGGAGGGATGATTACAAGAATTTTGAAACCTTCGCACGGGGAGCTGCTATACTCATGCAGAGCGATCAGTACCTTCACCTGGTTTGTGCGGGCGGTTCTCTTTTCACATTGAAGGAAGAAGACTTTCTTCAACACTTGAATATCATTGAAAGAACCTTGCAGTATGATGTTGCTGATGATCTCTTATATTGGCTGTATAAGGGCGCAGCGGCATTTGTTTATCCTTCTTTGTATGAAGGTTTCGGATTACCAATACTGGAAGCATATGAATCAGCATGCCCCGTTATCTTAAGTCGTACACCGTCTTTTGTGGAAGTTGCGGCGGATGCGGCGATATATTTTGATCCTGAAAACCCTGTGGACATCGCAGAAAGTATAAAATCAGTACTGGACAATGTTAAGTTGAGGGAACAACTGGTGTTAAAAGGCCAAGGTAGGTTAGCTGAATTCACTATGGAACGCTGCATAGCCGGGACGATTGACGTTTACAAAAAATACATGAAAAAATAAGGTTTATGCCTGTTCCTTACGGCCAAGCAATTTCCATTTTAATTCCCTGAAAACAAATCTGGACCACACTACTATCCCGAAGTATTTTCTGATCAGAGAGACCTTATGTTTTTCAAACAATGGGTCATGTTGGGTTGAGGATATCCCTGTATGGTTAAAGTTTGCAATGGTGTAATCAACAAATTGAATATGAACTGCAGGATCTGCAAAACACTTCATATTTAAATGATGGTCAGCCGAAATCTTATATTTTAAATCAAAAGTATACTTATCAAAAACGGATCTTGGATATATCATTGCCTGGTGACAGAGCCCGATTTTAGCTTGTTTGTATGGATTCAGCTCGCCCAAATATTTGCCGCCACGGGCCATTACACTACCATAATAGATGGTGGATTTCTCTTTTACTACTTTTAACATTTCAGAGAATTCTGGTAAAAGGGTATCATCAGCTCCGATAAAATAGATCCAATCGCCGGTTACCAGTTTTAGGGCTTTATTCATTGCGTCATAAATTCCCGAATCTTTTTCACTTACCCATTTGGTAACTAAGTCATTATTTTTTTTTAGGATATCAACAGTACCGTCTGTACTTGCCCCATCCACAACCACTACTTCAAGAGGATGATAAGCCTGACGGCGAATACTATCCAGGCAATTTTGTAAATCGGATGCCGCATTATAGGTGACGATGATAATAGATACCTTATCCATAACAGTTTATTTAGTCAGTGCGTATTATAAATATTTAGATAGTCCAGATTCGCAAGTCTGCGTTCCGTTTTTAATACATTCATTAAGAATGGTATCATTTGCTAGTAGTTGTTGCCTTGCCAATTCGGGATGATAAATATGAAATACAACGGCGCCGAATTTCAATATTCTCTTTTTTACGCCAGCGTTGACCAGCCTGACGGCAATTTCACTGTCTTCCCTGCCCCAGCCAACAATAGATTCATTATAACCATTCACCTTAAGCAGGTCCGTTTTCCAAAAGGCCATATTGCAGCCCCTCACATAGGTTATCTGCTTTGCCTTATAGCGCGCGGCCAAAAAGTTGCGTAACAGGGAAAACCGCAGGCCATTAGAAAAATTGGTGATGCCTTTTGAAAATACAGATACATCAGTGCTTTTTTGCTTCATCAGGTTTTGGGAGAGAGCATCTGACATTTGGACCCGCGTGCCCGAGATGAAAGTTCCTGGTTTGCTAAAACCGATGTGGTCTGCTATAAAGTGAGGTTCCAGGATCAGGTCGCCATCAATTTGTATAATATAACTTCCTGAAGCCCTTGCTATGGCCTTATTTCTAATTCTGGAAAGCTGGAACCCTTCATCTTTCTGCCATACATGGATTAATGGCACGGGAAAATTTTCCTGGTATTTTTCTATGAGCCTTTGTGTTTCGGTTCCTGAACCATCATCAGCAATAATCACTTCCGCCGGTAATACTGTCTGCGCAATGATACTTATGAGGCACAGGTTTAAAGCTTCCGGCCAGTTATAGGTGGAGACGATCAATGATACACTATGATTGCTCATAACCATTTAAACATTGTTTTAATTTCATTTGAACAGTATGTCTGACTTCCTGTGCATGCTCAGATTCACTTGCCCAGGATAACTGTCCGTGTGATAGATGAAACTGTACCGCCTTAAACTTTATTGCCTTTTTTAATATATTATTGTTTACAAAGCGTGCAGCCAATTCTTCATCTTCATGTCCCCACCCTGTAAGCTTATTATTATAACCATTTACCAGGATAAAATCTGACTTCCAGTAGGCGAGGTTACTGCCTCTTACCCTTTCAGAATTACTGCTTTTCTTTTCAAACAAAAATGAAAATAACGGTAAGCGAATGGCGTTAAACCTATTGATAATTCCAGAAGAAAGAAAGCTGAAATTTATGCGTCCCGACTGGTAAATTGCGCCGAGTTGATCTTGCGCAATATGTGCCCGTGTGCCCCTGATGAAAACATTGGGTTCGCGAAGACTGATATGATCTTCCACAAAATGTTTATCAAGGATAACATCCCCATCAATTTGTATAATATATGGTGTGGAAGACTGCTTCACTGCCTTATTCAAAATGATGGTTTTCCGGAACCCGATATCTTCATGCCATACATGGTAAACAGGGACCGGGAAGTGTTTTTTTGCCTCCTTGATGACTGCCAATGTAGCTGGCCCGGATCCGTCATCAGCAATGATAACTTCAGCAGGAACCACTGTTTGCTTTTCAATACTCAACAGGCAGACCTTAAGTGCTTCTGGCCAATTGTATGTAGATATAATCAGTGATACCTCAGACATATGTTCCGGTGTATTATTCTGCAAAAGTCTGCATATCTATTAATCTTTTATAAAGACCATTTTGACCAAGTAGTTCGAGGTGGTTTCCTTTTTCTACAATTTGCCCTTTTTCGATAACAATAATCAAATCAGCATGCTGAATTGTACTTAACCTGTGCGCGATAACAATGGACGTCCTGCTTTTCATCAGGTTATTCAAGGCATCCTGAACCAGTTTTTCCGATTCTGTATCCAGTGCGGAGGTTGCTTCATCAAGGAGCATAATCGGTGGATTTGCCAATACCGCCCGTGCAATACAGATCCGTTGACGCTGCCCACCCGAAAGCCTGTTTCCTCTGTCTCCTACAAAGGTTTGATAGCCATTGTCTGCCTGTGAAATAAACTCATGGGCATTGGCAATTTTAGCTGCTGCAATTACCTCTTCCTCTGATGCATCTGGCTTGGTAAAGGCTATATTGTTAAAGATAGTATCATTAAATAGAAAAGATTCCTGATTAACCGTTCCCATCACACTGCGGAGACTTTCGATTTTAAGGTCTTTAAAATCAAGGCCATCAATTTTGATAGTTCCGCTTTTTGGATCGTGAAAACGTGGAATTAAATCCATTAATGTGCTTTTTCCGCCTCCTGACGGCCCAACCATAGCAACGGTTTTTCCCTTTTGGACTACAAGGTTAATATCGCTTAGGACTTGTTTATCGGCATAACTGAAGGATACATTTTCAAATACCAGCGATTCATTAAATGTCTCCAGTTCTATTGCATCGGCTTTATTTACCATTTCAGGCTTAGTATCGATGAGGGCCAGCACGCGTTCACCAGCAGCTATTCCTGAATGTATACCGCTAAATGAATCACTAATGGCTTTCACCGGCTGCATTACCTGTGAAAACACGGCAATGTACATAATGAAGTCTGACGCAGTAAATTCTTTGCTTCCACTAATAACCAGTGAACCACCATACAGTACGATAATAACAACTACCAGGATACCCAATGCCTGGGAAACCGGAGAAGCCAGTTGCTGTCTTCTTGCCATTTTCCTGTTCAAATGAGAGTAGAAAAGATTCTCGGCATCAAATTTTTCTTTAATCCTATTGGTTGCATTGAATGCTTTAACAATCTTAATCCCACTCAAGGATTCATCTAGAAAGCCAATCATTCGCGCAAATGATTCATGGGCCGCGGTAGCCTGTTGTTTTAGCCTCTTCACAATCTTACTGATAATGAAACCTGAAACGGGGATAACCAGCAATGAAAAGAGGGTGAGTTTTACTGATATGCTAAAGAGTACAACAACATAAAATATCAATTGTACCGGCTCTTTAAAAACAACCTGTAGTGTATTTGTAACGGTAAATTGTACCACCTGTACGTCTGAAGAAACTTTGGAAATAATATCGCCCTTTCGTTCGTTGTTAAAGAATCCCAGGTGGAGGTCCATTACGTTGCTGAATACGGTTTTACGCAGGTTCAGTAGCGTATGCACCCGCAGATCTTCCATAAAGCGCTGCGAAAGGTACCTGAAAAAGTTAGCCAGCAGGACCGAGATAAGAATAAATGTGCACACTATCTTTAATGCGCCTTCTTTACCAACGGTTTCAATGGTATGGCCAATATAGTTTTTAAACTGCGCAAGGAAATCAAATCTTCCCGCAGCTTCCATCATACCGGAAGTGGGTTTGCCATCTGAAAACAGCGTATCTAGCAGTGGTGATAAAAGCGTGAAATTAAAAGTATTAAAAAAAATAGCCAGTAAGGTTGCTATGATATATGGGATAGCAAACTTTTCTATTGGTTTTGCAAAAGAAAGTAATCTAAAATAGGTCTTCATTGAATGTAGAAAAATTTAGCGAAGGTACAAATTTTGTAATTGTAATACCCAAGGCTAAGTTTGGCGGTAAAATGGCCTGCATGGTTGGCATTGCACCTCGGCAGATTACTTGATGATCTTATAATTTTTATATTCACCTATTCTCCATCCCGTAAGCATTTCTATCCGGTGCAGGAACATCCTGCGTGGAGAAAGATCTATTTTGTTTGGGTTGTGTTTAAATTCCCAATCCTGAGCAGCAATTTTTTCTTTCATCGTAGCGGGATGTGATTCGTTGAATGGCGCTAATATGTCCGCAACGGTTTCAAAATCAAATGTTTTGAATCTTTTGTAATGCTCGATTGTTTTTTCTTCCGGCTGATAATAACTACTAAAGCGTTTCACTTTTCCCAGCAGCAGGTCCGGGTTACGGCAATAGGAATAATGAAATATCCGTGCTTTCAACAGTTTGACATTAAGTTTTCTTCCCCTGGTATTGTCCTCATAATCTTTCAATGAGGGATAACTTCTGAAACCCTGTGAGTCACGATAAGAATAATAGGAAGGGTCGTTTCTAATGATCCTGATTTCCCTCCTGTGCCATTTTCTGGTTGTTCCCCTGTGTTTGTAGTCGCCAATAAAATGTATAAAATCAAATAAAAAGCCTTCTACCCTTTTGTCTTCAAGATTATCTTCCATAGCCTTTTTAATTTCCGCCAGGTCGTCTTCATGAAAAACCTCGTCAGACTGAATATGAAATGCCCAATCGCCAGTAACCGCTTTTAAACCGATATTGGCCTGTTGCGCAAAAACTTTACCCCCTTTAATCAGTTCATCGTCCCACACGGTATCAATGATCCTTATTTTATCAGAGCCTATTGCTTCTATTGCTTCACGGGTGCCGTCTTCTGATTTTCCTACAACTGCAATGAATTCATCACACAGGGGAAGTATAGATTTTATAGATTCAATTACAGGATATCCATATTTGAAGCTATTACGCATATAGGTGAAACCGCTTACTTTCATTCTTTAAAGTATAAGAGTATTTTTATTTTGCCAGAGCATATATATTCTGGTTCTTTGCAAAGATAGATTTCTCAGACGGAACATGCGTAAGTTCTGCATCAAACCATTATCATCTATTGGCATATATGAAAAGCGTGCAGCAGTTTTTATCGGGAATACGGCAAGGTGATTATTTATCATTGGCCAGGGTACTGACTTTGGTTGAAAATGAGTTGTCTGGTAGTGCCGAACTATTGAGCGCGATGGAGATTAATCAGAATATTCCAGTTATTGGTATTACAGGGCCTCCCGGTGCGGGAAAGAGTACCGTGGTGAATGTCTTAATCAGCAAGTTAAGCGGACAGCAGAAAAAAGTGGCCGTACTTGCTGTAGATCCTACTTCGCCGTTCAACCTGGGGTCGCTCCTTGGTGACAGGGTGCGGATGTCGGCACACTTTAACAAGCCTGATGTTTACATCCGTTCTGTGGCAACGCGTGGATCTGTAGGTGGGCTATCCGCTAGAATTATTGAGATGGCGGATGTGTTAAAAGCTGCAAATTTTGATTATATCATTGTTGAAACGGTAGGTGTTGGCCAATCGGAAATCGAAATTGCCGGTCTGGCCGATGTTACCCTGGTAGTCCTTGTTCCAGAAGGAGGTGACGAGATCCAGCATATCAAATCAGGTATAATGGAAATAGCTGATGCTTTTATTGTGAACAAGGCAGACAGGGAAGGGGCAGATTCGTTTGCCAACCAGCTAAAGAAAATGCTTCACCGTAGCCCTAAGTTGGTTCCGGTATTTAAAACTATCGCTGAAAAAGATGAAGGTATAGACGAACTGCTTACCTGGCTGAAAGGTAATAGTAAGCCGGGAAATGCAAGGAAGTTATTCCTTTATACTGAAAAAGCTTATCAATTGATTAGGAACAGACGTATGCACAATGTTGCGAAAACGGAGCTTCAGGAGGCCGTTGCTAAACGATACCTGGATGAAAACTTTAACTTATACCAGTTTGTGAGCGCTTACGAAAACAAATAAATTTACTCAGGTTTCAGTACCGGCGTAGTCAATTGTTTCTTTTTCCAATGGTCGCCCTTTTCATAAAGAAAAAATTTGCCCAGTTTATACTTCACCTTAAGGTGACCGTCATAATCAGTACCCAGAATTCGATACGCAATTGCAGGATTTTCCTTAAGGGATTCACCAATAGCCAGGGTATAAGCCGTAGGACCGGTCATGCGGTGAACATCATGCGGATATTTATTTTCACGGATATTGTCCAGTACCATTGCAATCGTTTTTTGTAGAAACGGGTGTCCCGGACTATAGATGAGGGCCCATTGTGCAAATAACTCGGGGTTCCCTTCCCTGGTAATGATGGCCACGTCATCAGGTTTTATAAAATTGTTGAGGCTCCCATTAATTCCGCTGTCTATATCAACATATACCCCACCTTTTTTATACAACACTGCATACCTGAAAAAATCTGCCTTGGCAGCACCAATATTAATCTTTTTATAAAGTGCCAGTGTTTCCTTACCAAATTCCTTCTCTAAGAAGTCGTCGATTCTCGCGTCATCATAGAATTCATAGGCGTAGTCGGGGTTTTTTTTTCGGAAGCGACTGATATGCCAGCGGGTCAGGAATGGTAATTTTGCAGTCTTAAAGGTCTGGTGGATGATTTTAGGAATAGACATTAGGACATATAAGATTGACTGTTCATAATTTCTTCAATTTCGCCGGCTTCTATAGGTATTGCTTCCATCAGGTCTACGTTACCGTCAGCGGTAAGCAGGAGGTCGTTTTCGAGCCTGATACCAAATCCTTCTGCCGGAATATACAAGCCAGGTTCGCAGGTAAGTACGTTCCCTTCAGCATAAGGAATATACCTGTTTGCAAAGTCGTGCACATCCAAACCAAGATGATGGCTAATCCCGTGCATGAAGTATTTTTTATATACCGGAAACGAAGGATTTTGATTTTTAACCTCATTTGTCGAAATCAGGTCCAGCATCAATAGTTGTTCTGTAACGATTTCGCCGACGAACATATTATATTCTTTTGGCGTGATGCCCGGACGCAGCATTTTTTTTGCTTCCTGCATGATTTGCAGTACTGCATTATATACTTCCTTTTGGCGCGGACTAAAGCGACCATTTACAGGAATAGTGCGGCTCAGGTCGGCATTGTAATTTGCATATTCTGCACCGAAATCCATCAGAATCAACTCACCATCTTCGCACAATTGGTTATTAGCACCATAATGGAGGATATTTGCATTGTTACCTGAGGCAATAATAGGCGGGTATGCGTGCCCGGTAGCCCTGTTCCTGATGAACTCATGAATAATCTCTGCCTCAATTTCATATTCAGCAACACCCGGACGTACAAAACGCAATACACGTAAAAATGCTTTTCTAGTGATATCGCAGGCTTTTTGGATCAGTTCTATTTCAAAAGGTGACTTTGTGTCACGCAACTGTCGCATAAGCGGAGCTGCCCTTTCGTAATGATGTAACGGATATTTCTTTTTTAATTCTTCAATAAAACGGATGTCGCGATAAGGCACACTATAGTAGCTTGCCACGTTTTCATTTGTATTCAGATAAATACGTTCAGCATACGTAATTATACTATTTAGGATGTTTTCAAAATCGTCAAGCCAGTAGACAGATTGTATTCCAGAGGCCTTCTGCGCCATTGGTTTACTGTATTTTTCCCCCTCCCAAATTTTAATCTGGTCGCTCGTCTGTCTTAAAAAAAGGACTTCCCTATATAAGGGATTAGGACAATCGGGGTAAATTAGCAGAATTGTTTTTTCCTGATCAATGCCTGACAAATAGAACAAATCCACATTTTGTTTGAAAATAAAGTCCTGATCACCGCTTCTTGGAAATTCGTCATTTGATTGAAAAATAGCTAAAGAGTTGTTTTTTAGGAGTTTCCGAAATTTAATTCGGTTTTCAACAAATAATTTGTTTTCTATATCTTCGTATTTCATTTTCAGGCTGACTATATTGACAAATAAAGTCAAATATATTCAAATCCTAAAATATGTTAAAATTGGAACGGTGTTTGTATACCCTGTTGTGAGAATTAAAAATTTGTTTAATTTTGCTACACAAAAAAATTATACAGTTTAAATTTGTTTAACCTTAAAAAAGAAAAATTATGAATTATTCTACTTTAAAGAAGGGGTTGGCAGTATCGTTTGTCGCAGTAATAGGAGCTACAACTCTTGCATCTGCACAGGATTCTACAGCTACTTCATCTTCAGCCAAAGTGTTTGGTGGAAGAGGCCAGTACAGAACTTGGTCAATTGGTGTTAATGGTGGTGTTTTATCTCCGTTCGTTGCGATCGGTGGATCTAATGACTTCACTAATGCTGATGTAAACTTAGGCTATGGCGTTTCCCTTAAGAAACAACTTGGTCATGCTTTCGGATTAGAAGGTAACATTTTCCGTGGAAAAATCTCGGGAACTAATAAAGACGCTGCTGGTGGATCTCAGTTTGGTGTTAGAGAATCAGAAACTTCAATTGGCTACGCTGCTGACATCAGAGGTGTTGTTAACGTTGCTACTGTAGATTTCTTACGTCGTGAGAACTCAGTTAACTTCTTCGTTACTGCTGGTTACGGTTTGATCGCTTATGCTCCAAAAGTTACTTATTCTAACGGAACAGTTGTTGACTGGAAAGACGGAGCAGGTGATGACAGAGATAAAAAATACGTTAAAGAAGCTTACATTCCAGTTGGTGCTGGTGTGAAATTCAAAGTTTCTGACCGCGTTGCTTTTAACTTAGGTTACACTATGCACTTTGTTGACAGTGATAACTTAGACGGAGTTTATGCAAAAGGAACTACTAAAGATAAATTCTCATACGGTTACGCTGGATTAGAATTCTCATTAGGTTCTAAATCTAAACCAGATTTAAACTGGGTTAACCCATTAGCTTTGATGTATGATGAATTGAAAGATCCTTCATTGCGTCAAGAAGTTGAAGCGTTGAAAACTCGTGTTACTAACGTTGAAAAATCTGTTGAAGATTTGAAAAAAGATAGCGATGGCGATGGTGTTTCTGATCAATTTGACAAATGCCCAGGAACTCCTGCTGGTACTGCAGTTGATGGTTCAGGATGTCCTCTTCCAGCTCCGGTAGCTCCTGCTTCTGCAAACGTTACTGGTTTCGAAACTATCCAATTTGAATTTAACTCTTCAGTTTTAAAAACTGAATCATACCCTACTTTAGATAAATTATCTTCAGTGTTACGTGAAAACGGTGGTAAAGCCTCAGTAAAAGGTTACGCTTCTAGCGAAGGTACTGCTGCATATAACTTGAAATTATCTAAAGATAGAGCAAACTCTGTAAAAACTTACTTAGTTAACTCTGGAGTTAACGCAAGCCAAGTTACTACAAAAGGTTTAGGTGAAGCAAATCCAATCGCTTCTAACGATACTGAAGAAGGTCGTATCCAAAACCGTCGTGTTGAAACTTCAAGAAACTAATATTTCTTAAACAACATAATTGAAGAGGCCCCGATTTATCGGGGCCTTTTTTTTGTCCGGTTTTTTCTATCGGTTATTGTCCCGGTAAAACAGACTGACATTTATTTTATACATTTGCCATGTGTATTTTATTTAATTTCATCCACACTATATCACATGAAGACAATCATCAATACTACAGACGCACCGGCACCGATCGGTCCATATAGTCAGGCCGTATTAGCTAACGGGTTTTTATATGTCTCCGGACAAATTCCTATCAATCCTGCTACAGGAGAACTTACCATGGATTCGGTAAAGTCAGAAACAGAACAGGTAATGCGTAACCTCAATGCTGTATTGATCGAGGCCGGATTTGATTTTTCGCACATTCTAAAGACTACTATATTTCTATCTGATATGTCACTGTTTGCCGAAGTAAATGAAGTATACGGGTCTTATTTTGAATCAGATTTTCCTGCACGCGAAACAGTGGCAGTAAAAGGACTGCCAAAAGGGGTAAATGTAGAAATATCTGTAATAGCCTATAAGGGATAAATTTTGTTCGCGTCTGATCTGGATACCACGATAGAGTTCTTAAAGGGCGTAGGCCCTAAACGGGCAGAAATCCTACAAAAGGAGCTGGGCATATATACCTATGCCCAGCTTCTTACCTATTATCCTTTCAGGTATATAGACCGTACGCGATTCTATAAAGTCAATGAACTTCATCCGGAGTTGCCTTATGTACAAATATTAGGCAGAATTACAGCCAAGGAAACTATCGGAGAAAAACATAAAAAAAGAATAGTTGCCCGGCTAACAGATGAAACCGGAACTATCGAACTGGTATGGTTTCAAAGTTTAAAATGGGTAGATGAACATGTCATGCGGGGCAAGGTTTATATCGCATTTGGCAAGCCGACGGTTTTTAATGGTTCTTTCAGCATCTCGCACCCGGAGATGGAAAGCTATCCACGTCCGCTTACAATGACGGGTAACATGACACTTCAGCCTGTCTATAACTCCACAGAAAAGCTCAAGAAGTTTTCCCTTGATAGTAAGGGCATCCAAAAACTTCAGTCTTTACTAATTGAAAACTCGTTGCCGGAAGTGAAGGAAACCATCCCTTCCTACATTTTGGAGAAATACAAATTGGTAAACCGTAAGGAAGCACTGTTAAACATCCATTTTCCTAAAGACAGTGTTTCGTTGCAACATGCCCAGCGGAGATTGAAATTTGAAGAGTTATTCTTTATCCAGCTGCAGTTACTCAGCAGTAAACAGTTCAGGGAGATGAAATTCAAAGGGCACCTCTTCAGTATTGTTGGAGAACGCGTTAATCATTTCTATAAAGATATTCTGCCCTTTGAACTCACCGGTGCGCAAAAGCGGGTCATCAAAGAAATCAGGATAGATACACAACGTGGTATCCAGATGAACCGCCTGGTTCAGGGTGACGTAGGAAGCGGAAAAACGGTTGTAGCTTTGATGAGTATGCTCCTGGCCAATGATAATGGTTATCAGGCCTGCATCATGGCACCAACCGAGATTCTGGCACGTCAGCATTACCATTCTATTGCCTCTTTGCTGGATGGAAAGGTGGCTAAAGTTGATATACTCACCGGAAATACTACAAAAAAGCAGAGGACATTATTGCACCAGCAATTGGAATCGGGCGAAATTGATATTCTGGTAGGTACGCATGCGCTGATAGAAGATAAAGTAAAGTTTAAAAATCTGGGACTCGTAGTGATTGATGAACAGCACCGTTTTGGTGTTGAGCAACGCGCCAAGTTGTGGCGTAAAAATGCTGTTCCGCCTCATATCCTTGTAATGACCGCTACACCTATCCCCAGAACGCTTGCTATGACTGTATATGGTGATCTGGATGTATCGATGATTGATGAACTTCCTGTAGGCAGAAAACCAATTGAAACCAAACATTTCTTTGAAGGTCAACGGTTGCGAATGTTTGGCTTTATGAAAACGGAGATTGCAAAAGGCCGGCAGGTTTATGTGGTATACCCACTGATAAAAGAGAGTGAGAAGCTGGACCTCCTGCACCTTGAGGCGGGTATAGAACAGATGCGTTATCAATTTCCACTACCGGAATTCCAGATCAGCATTGTACACGGCAAAATGCCAAATGCCGATAAGCAGTTTGAAATGCAGCGTTTTATAGATGGGAAAACCCAGATTATGGTGGCTACTACGGTTATTGAAGTGGGGGTAAATGTCCCAAATGCTTCTGTCATGATTATCGAAAATGCAGAGCGGTTTGGGTTGTCACAGTTGCACCAGTTACGTGGAAGAGTAGGAAGGGGTGCTGAACAGAGTTACTGTATCCTGATGTCAGGCAATAAACTAAGTAAGGAAGGACGCCGCAGACTTGAAACTATGGTTATGACTAACAATGGGTTTGAGATTTCTGAAATTGATCTTGAATTGCGTGGGCCGGGTGACCTTGCGGGTACGCAACAAAGCGGAGTGCTCGACCTTAAACTGGCTGATCTTGTAAAGGACCAGCAGATTTTGCAGGAAGCGAGAAATACCGTAATCGAGATCTTTCATGAAGATCCCCTGCTTTCATTGCCAGAAAACGCTTTGCTCAAACGCTTTGTAGATAAAAAAAGCAGGGGAATCGCCCTTGATAAAATATCTTAATCTTCGTCAGAACCAGGCATCGATCCTGTACCTGTATAAGCGCCTTTTCTGATAACAGGAACGCCAAGATGTTTGTACAAATCATCTAAATGCAGTAAACTGCCGTTAGTAAGGTTCCCAAGAAAAACAATCACAATATTTTTGTCCAGATCGCGCACATAGATATGACGATATCCATGCCACCATCCTGTGTGATACACTACCTTTCGACCTTTGTCGCCGTCAAACATTCTCCATCCATAACCATAATTGAAGTGGCCATTAACAGCTTTATTGTGGCCGGTGTAGGCAGAATCCAGACTCGCTTTTTTTAGCAATCTGCCAGTCTTAAGCGCGTTGTCATATAATACGAGGTCGTGAACCGTACTGTAAACCCCTTTGTCGCCAACAGGCCCATCCAGAAAGTTCTGCACCACAGAATATCTCCATGTGCGGTCGTGGCCCACTACGTCAACCGGTATTTTTGGGTAAACAGTTGTAGAATATACATGGGTATGTTTCATTCCTGCCGGTTTGAATACATTGGCCATCATATAATCCGCATATTTTTTGCCTGTCACTTTTTCAATAATTGCAGCCAGCACCATAAAATTGGAATTGTTGTAATGGAACCTGGTGTCGGGTGCTGCATAACGTGCCGGTTTATACTGAGCAATCAAATCCATCACATCCGTATTGCTCATCGGTTTTTTCTTGTCTTTCCAGATACCATCTGTAAAGTACACGTAGTTCATCATCCCGCTTCGGTGTGAAAGCAAAAGTTTAACCGTTATCCCGTCGTAAGGAAAGTTGGGATAGTATTTTTTCACATCATCCGTGAGTTTAACTTTTCCTTGTTCAACCAGCTGCATAATTGCCACACCGGTAAAAGTTTTGGTAATAGAGGCAAGTTCAAATTCAGAGCTGATCTTGAGGCTGTCGCGATGCAGGTAATCTGCCCATCCTATTGCTTTTTCATAAAGTATTTTGCCGTCTTTGGCAACCAGCATATTGCCATTAAAGCCGTATTTTTTATGTAGGTTCTGCACAAAATCTGCTATCCATTTATCTCCCTTGGCAGGGTTATAAACCAGAAGGAGGCTGTCTTTCTTGTCGTCGTTTACTGTTCTGACCGTTGGGTCTTCATTTTTTTTCTCAGCGTGTGAACAGGCATTAAATAGAAATGTGGCCAGGAAAGCCACAGGTAGAATGGTACGATAGGTCATGTATTGATATAGTCTTTTTTGAAGCTGGAAAAATAAACAATAATAACTCTTTAAACGCAAAAGAGTTTTAAACATTATGATATACGTTACATTCGGGTATGCATATAAAACCTTATTTTTGGTTCAAAATATAGAACGAAATGAATTTTAGAACCGAACACGACACCATGGGCGAAGTGCAGGTGCCAGCAGACAAATACTGGGGTGCACAAACTGAACGTTCACGTAATAATTTTAAAATTGGTCCTGAGGCATCAATGCCTAAAGAGATTATCCATGCTTTTGGTTATTTGAAAAAAGCTGCAGCGTTGGCTAATCAGGAACTGGGAGTTCTTGCTGGTGATAAAGCCGCATGGATTGCTGCTGTCTGTGATGAGGTGATTGCAGGAAAATTAGATGAGCAGTTTCCACTGGTGATCTGGCAAACCGGATCAGGCACGCAGAGTAACATGAATGCAAATGAAGTAATTGCTTACCGTGCACACGTAATTAACGGTGGCGACCTTGCAGACGAAAAAAAGATTCTACATCCAAATGATGACGTCAACAAATCGCAGTCATCTAATGATACCTACCCGACGGCCATGCATATCGCTGCATACAAACAGGCTGTTGAGATTACCCTTCCAGGTTTGGAAAAATTACAGCAAACGCTACAGGCCAAAGCGGCAGAATTCAGCACTATTGTGAAAACCGGGAGAACCCATTTTATGGATGCAACGCCATTAACCCTTGGTCAGGAATTTGGGGGCTACGCCCAGCAGATTACCAACAGCATCAGGGCTATTAAAAATGCACTTGAAATGATCACTGAGCTTGCACTTGGTGGTACAGCAGTTGGTACCGGATTAAATACCCCAAAAGGATATGATGTTCTGGTTGCAGCCAAGATTGCAGAACTTACTGGTTTGCCATTTGTGACCGCTCCTAATAAATTTGAGGCACTGGCCGCACATGATGCCATGGTAGAGTTATCTGCTGCCTATAAACGTACTGCTGTTGCCCTTATGAAAGTGGCAAATGACGTGAGGATGCTGAGTTCAGGCCCACGTTCTGGAATTGGTGAAATTATTATTCCTGACAATGAGCCTGGCTCATCAATTATGCCAGGAAAAGTTAACCCAACGCAACCAGAAGCCTTAACAATGGTTTGTGCCCAGGTAATGGGTAATGATGTCACTGTAGGAATTGGAGGTAGTAACGGGCACTTTGAACTCAATGTTTTCAAGCCTGTAATTGCAGCTAATGTTTTACAATCGGGTAGATTACTGGGAGATGCCTGTGTATCTTTCAATGATAACTGTGCTGTCGGCATACTGCCTAATTTACCTGAGATTAAAAAACATCTTGAAAACTCGCTGATGCTGGTAACTGCATTGAATCCTCATATCGGGTATGAAAATGCAGCTAAAATTGCAAAGAAAGCCCATAAGGAAAATAAAACCCTTCGCGAAGCTGCTGTTGAACTTGGTTTACTGACCAGTGAGCAGTTTGATGAGTGGGTTAAACCAGAAGATATGGTAGGTAGCTTAAAATAGCATGAACAGATACCACTATCTAATTATCCTTTTTTGTTTGATGGCGTTTCTCAGTTGTGAGAGACGCCCAAACGTTCAGGGTAATGGCGAGATATTCTTACAGGGTGTCTGGAATCAGGACAGCATTCCAAATGCTGCGAAGCTGCTCAACTACACACAACACCATATCAAATTTACCTGCGATTCCTTTTACGTTGATCTCACTACGCATTCAAAAGTGAACTACTATGAAGACCCCTGCTATAACAACGGGGTTTGGAAAGAATATGCCAAAGGCGTATACGAAGTTAGAAAAGACAGTTTATTTCTGCTTGGTACTTATACAAAAGAAAACTACAAGCAGAAGGTCTCAGGTTGTTACACTATAGGAATTTATAGAAAAAATTTTCTGGTTAAATCGGCCGGTGCCAATCGCCTTTTTCTACAGGGCCTGAGTGATCAGCGTGAGGTACATCTTTCCCTGAAGCAAAAGATTGTCTGCGTACCCCAAGAATTATAAAAATATAAAATATGATTTCAGTTAATAAAATGAAGAAAGCCTGCGTGATCGTTGCACTGATTGCCTACCTGCCGCTAACAGCGGGAGCATGGGGAATGAACGGACACAGAATTGTAGGTCAGATTGCCGACTACTATTTAACTGCTAAAGCGCGCAAGGCTGTAATGGGCGTTTTAGGAACTGAAAGCCCTGCCATGGCAAGCACCTGGGCAGATTTCATTAAATCTGACAGTACATATAACTATCTGTACAGCTGGCATTATGTAAACCTGCCGGCAAACCTTGATCAGAATGGTGTATTCAATTTCCTTGACAGTTATAAAGAAGCCAGTGTTTACAGTAAAATCCCTGAAATGATTGCCGTTCTGAAAAACAAGGACAAAACAGCTGAAGAGAAAAAATTGGCCATGCGTTTGCTGATTCATTTTTTAGGTGATTTACACCAGCCAATGCATACTGCAAGGAAAGAGGACTTAGGTGGTAATAAAGTTACTGTCAGCTGGTTTGGTCAGCGTTCCAATCTTCACCGGGTGTGGGATGAACAGTTGATTGACTATCAACAGTTAAGTTATACAGAGTATGCTACTGCTATTAATCACCCCACCAAAGAGCAACTCAGCAAATGGCGCGCTGATTCTTTAAAAGAAGATGTGTACGAATCTTACCTTGCCTGTAATAAGATTTATGCTGCTACTAAAGCAGATGACAAGTTGAGCTATAACTATAATTTTCAGTTTGTAGACCTGATGAATGAGCAGCTCCTGAAAGGTGGAGTACGTTTAGCGGAGATACTGAATACTATTTATAAATAACGTATCAGATGAAAATACTTATGGTATGCCTTGGCAACATTTGCCGGTCGCCGCTTGCTGAAGGCATTGTCCGTCATCTTGTGGCTGAGCAGCATCCCAATTGGGAAGTAGCTTCTGCCGGAACGGGAGACTGGCATGTTGGGCAGCCTGCAGACCGGCGCAGTATAGCTGTTGCTAAAAGTTACGGTTATGATATCTCAGCACAAAGGGCGAGGCATTTTAATACAGCTATGCTCGAAGAGTACGATCACATCCTGGTAATGGATAAGAATAATTTGCGTGATGTGCTAAAGTTTGCCACTACAGAAGAGCAACGGAAAAAAGTGCGTTTGTTCTTAACCGACGAATCTGAAGTGACTGATCCGTATTATGATGACAGCCTGTTTGACCCCGTATTCCTCACCATAGAAGAACGTGCGAAAAAGCTGATAGAGGAGTTAAACCAAAATATATAAAAACATTTTATAGGAAGGGATGTTATTTAGACACATCAAACCTATAATAAAATGGAAAATATTGCAATTAACCCCGAAACATTGAACGATCTGATTCAGATCAATAATGATAGAATAGCAGGATACGAAAAAGCTATCGAAGAATTATCTCCTGAAGACAGCGATTTGAAAGCACTGTTTGTGAAAATGGTTGGAGAAAGCCATAAACATAAGTTGGCATTGGCTACAGCTGTACAGGGTACAGGAACTGAACTGGAAACAGGAACAACTACTTCAGGTAAAATTTACCGTGCCTGGATGGATGTGAAAGCTGTATTTACAGGTCACGACCGTAAAACAATTTTAAACAACTGCGAAGCTGGTGAAGACGCTGCACAAAAAGCTTATAAAATGGCTTTGGAAGAAGAAGGTCTTTCAGCTGATACAAGAGCTTTAATTACAGAACAGAAAACTGAATTAAGGGCTTCACATGACGAAATTAAAGCACTGAGAGATCAGCAGGCATAATTAAATCAGTTATATAAAAATTATATCAGTTATATAAAAAAGCCGGCCACAATATATTTGCGGCCGGCTTTTTTATTATACCATTATTTATTGCTGTAAATGCCCGATTCCCTGTCAAGGTATTCAGATACCCTGTCAATGGCATTATCAATTGTATTGCTTAGGATGGTAATAAACGAGCCCGACTTCGCAGTGGCAATCAAAAACTGCAATGCATCGGCACCATTGTTATTGATGATGATTTCAAGATTAGGATTTACTTCCTTAACTCCATTGATCAGTAAATCAATAATTGCCTGTTGTTCTCTGCCACGCAGATATTTCTCCTGGCAAATAATGATCTTATCAAACATTCGCGCGGCAATACGCGCTGTCTCGGTAATATCTTCATCACGTCGGTCACCAGTGCCCGAAATCACACCAACGTGTTCAGTTGCCTCTACAGTTTTCAAATAATCTTTAATACCGTTGAAACCATCAGGATTGTGGGCAAAATCTACCAGAATTTTAAATTCCTTGAACTTGAACACGTTCATTCTTCCCGGTGTCTGCGCTGCTGAGGGAATGAAAGTTTCAAGCGACATCCTGATGTCCTCTATTTTATATCCATATAGGAAAGTAGCCAGTGTGGCTGCCAAAACATTCTGAATCATAAAATCTACACTTCCACCAAAGGTAAGCGGGATATGCGTTACCTTTTCAATCCTGATTTTCCAGTCGCCCTTTTTTATGGTGATATAACCATTTTCATAAATTGCAGCGGTACCGCCTTTTTTACAATGCTCTACAATAACAGGGCTATGTTCATCCATGCTGAAGTAAGCAACTTTGCAATTTGCATCCTGGGCAATTTTCACACAATATTTGTTATCCGCGTTTAGTACTGCCCACCCATCTCTCTTCACTGCACCAATTACCACGCCTTTCACCCTTGCAAGATCTGACAGGTTGTGGATGTCTGATATGCCGAGGTGATCTTCCTGGATGTTAGTTACGATACCGATATCACAACGGTTAAATCCAAGTCCGGCCCTAAGAATACCGCCTCTAGCTGTTTCAAGCACTGCGAATTCTACGGTAGGGTCCCTAAGGATAAACTCTGTGCTTACCGGGCCGGTGGTGTCACCTTTCATCAGCATGGTATTTTGAACATAAATACCATCAGATGTAGTAAATCCAACCCTAGTGCCGTTACTTTTAACAATATGGGCAACAAGCCTTGTCGTTGTGGTTTTACCGTTGGTTCCTGTGATAGCGATGATGGGAATCCTTGCCGATTTTCCAGGAGGATATAACATATCAATTACCGGGGCGGCAACGTTACGGGGCAATCCTTCACTTGGTGCAAGGTGCATCCTGAAGCCAGGTGCCGCATTTACTTCAAGTACAACGCCGCCATTTTCTGTCAGCGGCTGGGTTAGATTTTGTGCCATTACATCAATACCACAAATATCAAGGCCTATGATCCTCGAAATTCTTTCACTGATGAAGATGTTCTGAGGGTGCACGAGATCAGTTACGTCTATTGATGTGCCACCTGTACTCAGGTTTGCTGTTGATTTCAGATAAACTAATTCACCGTTTGGAGCTACTGTGTCCAGAGTATATTCCTTTTTTGCAAGCAGGTCAAGCGTGTCACGGTCCACCAGGATTTCCGTCAGTACATTCTCATGCCCATAACCGCGGCGCGGATCTTCGTTCTCCTTGTCAATCAGTTCTTGTATCGTATTTATTCCGTTACCGGTTACATGAGCAGGTACGCGCAAAGCTGCGGCCACCATTTTATTGTCAATAACCAATATCCTGAAGTCGTATCCGGTGATGAAACTTTCAATGATTATCCTTCTAGAATACTGCTTGGCATATTCAAAAGCAGCAATTGCCGCTTCTTCTGTTTTTACGTTGATCGTTGCACCTTTACCATGGTTACCGTCAAGTGGTTTAAATACCAGTGGGAAGCCAACAGTTGCTATGGCATCCTGAAGATCTTCAATTTCCGAGATAGTAACACCTTTTGCTACAGGAATGGCAGAATCCTTCAGCATCCGTTTGGTCTCGTCTTTATTTCCGGCAATGTCTACAGCGATACTGTTTGTCCGCTCTGTCATGGTAGCCCTGAAACGTACCTGGTTCTTGCCGTAACCTAACTGGATTAAAGAACTTTTATTGAGTCTGATCCAGGGAATATCACGCGCAATGGCTTCGTCCACGATAGATCCTGTGCTTGGTCCCAATCGCTCCATCTGCCTTAGCTCACGCAAACGCTGGATATCAGCTTCCAGATCGTAATCTTCATTATTGATTAGAGCTTCAGCAATTTTCACACTTGCTTCTGCCGCATATACACCTGATTTTTCTTCAATATAGCTGAACACCACATTGTAAATGCCATCAGTTTTTGTTTGGCGTGTTCTTCCAAAACCTGTATCCATACCTGCCAGTGTCTGGATTTCCAGGGCGATATGTTCAATTACATGGCCCATCCATGTGCCTTCTTTGATACGGGCGAAGAAGCCTCCGGGTTCTCCCTTTGAACACCTGTGGGTGTACAAACTGGGTAACATTTTTTCTAAACGATCGCCAAATCCATCAATTAAATTACTGGGACGCTGTTCCATTTCCTCAAGATCCAGCCTCATTTGTATTAATTTCTTTCTGTTAATCGACCAGATGTTTGGTCCTCTTAGCACTTGAATGCCGAGTATTTTCATATATTTTTATCGTTTTTGATCTATTGTAAAATGCTTTGTCTCTGGTAGCCAACGGCTTGGTTCCGTTTTCATTTTTTGCAGTTCATGGGAATCCCTCACCCGAACGTAAACATTAATGTATAAATATTATTTAAGAAAAGCCCGTAAGCAGTAGCTTAAAAATACCAGAAGCAAATGCGTGGATAAATCTAATCAAACAAAGGCAATTAAAAAGGAAAAAAATGCGCGGAGCGTCTCAAATGTTCGTATTAAAGTTCATCACAATTTCATATATTCTATTATTCGTGATTTACTGGCCAAAAAATGGTAATAATTGAACTATTGCGTATATATTTGAAATTTTAGGATAAGAAAACAAATAAAATGGCTCCAAAAGGTAAATTGATTATTATTGGCGGTGCAATAAACACCGGCAGTTTCACTGAGACTCAATTCGGGCTTCCTCAGAATATGAATTTTTTTGAGAGAGGCATATTAAAACGTATCACTACAGAATCTGTTAAGGATACTGCATCCCGTTTCGAGATCATTACAACTGCTTCGCTGATTCCTGAAAAAGTTGGGGAAGAGTATATAAAGGCTTTTGCGCAATTAGATGTGCACAATGTTGGTGTTTTAAACATCAACAGCAGGGAACAGGCAAATGATGAGGCTAACTGTGCACGCGTGAGGGAAGCGGAAGTATTGATATTTACTGGTGGCGACCAGTTGCGTTTATCTTCCATTTTTGGTGGAACGGCAATACATCAGATTTTGCTTGACAAATATCAAACCGAGGAGATTGTTATTGCGGGCACTTCTGCAGGTGCTGCGGCAAGTTCAAAAAATATGATCTATCAGGGGAACAGTAAAGACGCACTTCTCAAGGGAGAGGTGAAGATTACTGCGGGACTTGGATTTATAGACGGTGTTATTGTGGATACGCATTTCGTGCAGCGCGGCCGTATCGGAAGGCTCCTTTACGCAACGGCCAGCAGTCCCGGAATATTGGGTATAGGCTTGGGCGAAGATACTGGTCTGTATATTTCCAATGGAAATATGATGGAAGCTATCGGTTCTGGTATGGTTATCCTGGTTGACGGCAGGAATATGACAGATACAAATTTAACAGATGTAGAAATGGGGCAGCCCGTGTCTATCAAAAATATGGTTGTGCATGTAATGTGCGACGGTGACGTGTACGATCTTAACAGTCATCAGCTTACTATTCACCACCCTAAAGTGGTACCACATTTTTAGAATAATGAAGTTAATTATACACGGAGGGTTTTTTAGTGAATCTTCCACCAATCAGGAAACAAAAAAAGCTAAGCAAGATGCCCTGGCCGATATTGTCAGCACATCATATCATTTTTTGCAGTCGCATACCGCGTTAGAAACAGTTGCTTACGCGGTTAGCCTACTTGAAGACAACGTCCTTTTCAACGCAGGTCTGGGTTCCCAGATCCAAAGCGATGGAAAAGTCCGTTTGAGTGCCGCTATTATGGATGGTAAAAGCCAAAAATTTGGTGGTGTAATAAATATTGAGGATGTTCAGCACCCAATTCAGGTGGCTTCGTTACTGCTTGGTTATGAAGATAGCGTATTGAGTGGCAATGGGGCCATAGATTTTGCCAGGAAAAACGGCTGGCCTGTTTTTGATCCCATCACACCACAGCGTCAGTCTGAGTATGAGCTTAAGCTTAACCAGTTAAATAACAAGGGTACGGTAGGCTGTGTGGCCTTGGACGCAAATGGTGACATTGCTGCAGCCACTTCAACTGGCGGTAAAGGTTTCGAAATTCCAAGCCGGGTAAGTGATTCTGCAACTGTAGCCGGAAATTATGCCAACAGTTTTGCTGGTATCTCTTGTACCGGGGTAGGAGAAGATATCGTGAGCCTTGCACTATCTGCAAGAATAGTTACGCGTGTTACTGATGGTTTTACATTAAAAGATGCCTGCGATAAATCTTTCGCAGAGCTCAAAGCTATAGACGGGTTTGCTGGTGTGATTGGAATTTCTGCGAAAGGCGAAATATACCATACAGACTCCCATCCATATATGGTTTGGGCATCGTTTGATGATAACCTACAGGTATTTAACTAAATAGGGTTTCTTTTCAAAAAACATATATATTTGTAATATGTATAAACTATGTTTAGCACTCTCGTGCCTTATATTTTCTGTTCAGGTGATGGCACAAACCAATACTTTCATCAGGCAGGAGCAGAATTTAGGCGGGGGTTCCATCAACATTGCCGTGTCTGGCGCTGAGCAGGAAGAGGGTGATGTTTATTTTGATGAAGCGGAAAAAAACGAAAAAAGTGGCGATCTGAATGACGCGCTTACCCTTTTCGGTAAGGCCGCATTTGAATACAACAATTCAGGTAATTTTTCCAGGTATGGTGCTTCTTTGCTTAGGCTCAGCAACATTCATTATTTACTGGAACATTATGTCGAGGCCGAACAGGTTGTACTTAACGTGGCTTTAAAAACATATTCCCGCTTTGGAAACAGGACCGGGCAAATGGCTTCCTATAACCAGTTGGGAAGAATTTACCTTGCGGCAAACAAGCTCACACAGTCCATGTGGTTTTATACTCAAATGGGTATTCTGGCGCGTCAGTCAAACAATAATACATCCTATATCGATTCTATTTTGGGTATCGTACAGGTAAAGATCAAAAAGAAGGAGTATTCGCTGGCCATGAAAGATATTAACCGGGCCGAACTATTTGCTAAAAACTCTAAAATCAGTCAGTTTAAAGGACAGATTAAAGACGCGCGGACTTCAATTGCAGAAAAAAAGAGTTTTTTGAAATAAATTTCCTGACAAAATTTCTAGACACAGCAATACTCATTTAAAAGACAGTTTTTGCATATTGATGCACTCAGAACTGCTGATTTTGAAGTATTTGATTATATTTGGTAAAGATTACAGAAAAGAGACAGTATTATACTGTCTCTTTTCTGTTTATTTGAAAAATTGGTATCATATTGGTTCTTGTTATAAAAATGGATTTTAAATTATTTAAAGAGATGTTGAAAAGAATATTATTGGTAACCTTCACAGCAGCCATATTAGCCTGCCAGGCCGCACCTAAACCACAAAAGCTGGTTGAAGGGATCCCTAATATTAAGCCGGATGAACAGCAGAGTTTAGTATGTAAGGAAATTGTAGCACTGATAGAAAACTATAACTATAAAAAATTAACATTAAACGATTCTATTTCCTCTCTGATATTAGATAAATATGTTAAGGCCCTTGACCCGTACAGAAGTTATTTTTTAGCCTCTGATATTAAGGATTTTGAACAATTCAGGACCACCCTGGATGATCAGTTCAGGGCGGGCGACCTCAGTGCACCATTTTATATTTTCAACGTTTATTCTAAAAGATATAACGAAACACTTGATTATGCGATTGCGCATATAAAAGACAAGTATGATTTCAATCAAACTGATACCTACGTATTTGACAGGGAGAAGATGCCATGGGTAACTTCTACTGCTGCTCTTAATGAGATCTGGAAAAAACGTGTGAAGTATGAATTGATTAACCTGAATATTGCTGGTACAGCAGATGCTAAAAATGTAGAAACGCTGACCAAGAGATACCAGAACTTAAAATCCCAGTCGTCTAAACTGAACAATCAGGATGTATTCCAGACATTAATGGACGCTTTTACAGAAACAATAGATCCGCACACCAATTACTTCAACCCAACCAACGCGCAGCAGTTCAACGAGGACATGGCCCGTTCGTTTGAAGGTATCGGAGCCCGTTTACAATTGGAGAATGATGTATTAAAGATTGCCGAGGTGATTCCTGGTGGCCCTGCTTTTAAAAGCAAGTTGCTGAATGCCGGCGACAGAATTATTGCTGTTGCACAGGCTACAGGCGATTTCGAAGATATTATAGGATGGAGAATTGAAAGTTCTGTAGCTAAAATCAAAGGTCCTAAAGGAACCAAGGTTAGGTTGAAAATTATTCCCGTTGGACATGAAATGTCGTCTAAACCAGTTATTATTGAGCTGACCAGGGAGAAAATCGTGATGGAAGATCAGTCGGCCAAAAAAGAGGTTAAAACGATCAAGTCGAACGGTAAAGATTACAAAATCGGAATTATTACTGTTCCAGGATTTTACGCAGATTTCAAAGCGGCCAATGCTGGTGATCCCAATTATAAAAGTACTACACGTGATGTAAGGCTTTTAATCGACACCCTTAAAACTAAGGATAAAGTAGATGCGATTGTTATGGACCTGCGTGCCAATGGTGGTGGATCCTTGGTTGAAGCCATTGATCTAACTGGCTTGTTTATCGACAGGGGGCCTGTAGTACAGGTAAAAGACCTGAAAGGCAGCATTGAAGTAAGTGAAGACGAACACCCTGGTGTTGCATGGGACGGACCGTTTGGTGTAATGGTGGACAGATTAAGTGCGTCTGCATCTGAAATTTTTGCCGGTGCTATTCAGGATTACGGAAGAGGCCTGATCGTTGGTACCCAAACTTACGGTAAAGGTACTGTACAATCATCGATTGATTTGAACAAACTAGTTAACCCATCCATTTTGCAACGCCTTGCCAGTCTGGTTCAGAAAGTACCTGGATCAGGAGCATTAACTATAAAAGGTGGCAAAGATGCTACTCCTCAGTTGGGTCAGATCAACTTAACAATGGCTAAATTCTATCGTGTAAACGGTAGCAGTACCCAGCACAAAGGTGTGATGCCTGACATCGTGCTTCCTTCATTCTACCCAATGGATAAAATTGGAGAAGACACAGAGCCGTCTGCACTTCCATGGGACGAGGTTCAAAAATCAAACTTCATTCCTGTAGCCGACCTTAACACGGTTAAGCCGGAACTGGTTAAGCTGCACAATGATAGAATGGCGAAATCACTGGATTACAAAAGCCTGATCCAGGATATCGAAGACATGAAGAAACGTGATACCGAAACTTCTGTCACCCTAAATGAGAACAAACTAAAAGCCGAAAGAGATAGCCTTGAAGTGAAAAACCTGGAGAAAATCAATATGCTCAGGGCATCAAGAGGCCTGCCAGCTGTTAAAAAAGGTGACAAAATCAAAAAAGACGAAACCTTCGACTTTGTGGAAGATGAAACCATGCATGTAATGGCAGATTTCATCCAGTTAAAAAAATAGATTAGCCAATGACTCTGCTGTTCATCATGGACAGTGTAGGAGAGGTTGATCCTAAATATAAAAAATGGAGTACTGAATTCAGGCTGCCTACCGCTACGCGCTAGAAGGCCTGAATTCAGTACTCCATTTTTTTTGAAGACCATCCACTGGATTATGCTACCTATCCCGAGGCATACAGGAGCGCCCATCAAAGCTAACCATTTCGGTTTTGCTGGGATCGTGACCGTCCACCAGACTACCGGATAAGCTAGAAAAAGCTTGTACGGTGTAAGCCTTCTGCATAGGAATAATGCCAGGGAATTATGATAGGAAACCATGACAGGCCGCCATGCTACCGGATAAGCTAGAAAAAAGCTTGTACGGCATAAGCCTTTTACATGGGAATAATGCCAGGGAATTATGATAGGAAATTATGATAGGAAACCATGACAGGCCACCATGCTACCGGATAAACTAAAAAAAAATGGTGGTGCTGTATTCCTGCCTAGCGTTTTTTTGCGAAGCAAAATCATGCAGCAGGAATACAGCACCACCATTTTTTCAGCGAAGCCAGCAAGATCTTCAATTGCAAGCGAAACTGAAAAGATATTACTGCGTTTTCTGTTTAGACACCTGCATAGACATCATTTCCTTCATCGTCTTATTCATTCCCTCTGTTGAACCGTCCAAAAATATCACATTACCATCACTGTTTTCAGCAAAATGTTTAATAGACTCAGTCCACATCGTAAAAAGTATAACAGAAATATCCAGATTCGCCTGTTCCATTTCCTGAGCAGCCTTTGTCATTCCATGCGCAACCTCTGCCCTGAACAACGCAATACCCTGTCCGCGCAACTGAGCAGCTTCACGTTCCGCTAATGCTGCAATTTTAATCGCATTTCCATCAGCTTCGGCACCCTTTGTTTTTGTTATCAGCAATGCCTGTCCTTCATTTTCCGCTGCTGCTTTAAGGTTATTTGACGCCACAACACGGCTCATTGACCGCATAATCTCCTCGTCAAACGTAATGTCATTTAACTGCAGATCCTGTAAGTGATAACCCCATGATTCCAGAACCTTATCAATCTGTTCCTTAACGTGTTTTACAATTTCATTGCGCTGCGCAAGCACATTTGCCTGTTTCTGAGTGGCCACATACGCCCGGATTGATCCTTCAATGGTACGGATCAGGGCCTGCATCAGGTTCGTTGCATCAACAAATTTGAAGGCTACATTTTTTATAGTTTCTTCGTGCTGATCGAGGACAGAATACAATAACATCGCTTTGAAATATACATTTGCCTGATCCTGCGTTACTGCCTGAAATGATAATTCTACCGACCTGTTCTGTATAGAAATCCTTGAGTGTATCACCTCTATCAGAGGAATTTTAAAGTTAAGGCCCGGACTAAGCTGGCGCCTGTATTTGCCAAAAATCGTCACCACTGCAATGGTACCTTGTTTTACCGTTACAAAAGAACTGACCGCTACTACCAGAATAATAATAAGAGAAATTAACCAACCGTAATCCATAGAGTAATCATTTAGAATTTAAAGTGTTTCAAGATACGAAATTTCGAACGTGAATATATCATCCGGAAATTACTCCGGGCACAGATATTGCATGAGTGGAGGAAACCTATAAACAACTATGAACGTAAAACGTACTTTCGGAACAATTTTAACAGTATTGGGCATCATCGGTCTGATTTATACCGGATGGGGATTTATTAATCATAATGCAGATACCCGGGCGCTGATTGTAGCTGGGTTAATCGGTGTAGTCTTTTTCTTTTCAGGTATTAGCCTTGTTAGAAATACCAAAGACGAAGCTTAATTTCCTTTTAAACGGATCTGCTGATTTGAAAAAAGCAACTGGTGTCCCTGAAAATCGGTATTGGTAAGGGACACTATTTTTTTAAATGCAGTTTGAGCGGTATCCAGCGTAAGCCGCGAAGTTTTGCTTTGTTTTACTGAGACGACATCTGCATATAAAAAATCCCCCTTGCTGTTCATCTTAATATTTAATAAGGGGGCAAATCCATTTGGACCGCTCAGGTTGAACTGTCCAAATGTGCAAAAGTTGCCAAGGCTGTAAGCAATAAATTTATTTTTGTATACCTCAACCGCACGCGTAACATGTGGGCCGTGTCCCAAAACCAGGTCGGCACCCGCATCTATTACCGCATGTGAAAAGGCGTAAACATCACCTCTGTTTTCCTGGTAAAAAATTTCATTTGTTTTCGGGATATGCTCATATGCAGCGCCCTCTGCACCACCATGAAAAGATACGATAACTATATCTGCTTTCTCTTTCAAAAAAGATACAAGCTGCGTAGCACTATCGATATTATTAATAGGAAGAGTGTAATCATTTGGTGAAAAAGCACAGAATGCATATTTAATGCTATCCTTCTCAAAGATGGTATATGGGTGTGACAATAATCCCCCATAATTGATGTGCAGTGAATCCAGTAATTCCGCACTTCGCTTTCTGCCGGCAGATCCAAAATCACCCACGTGATTATTGGCCATGCTTAACAGATTATAACCCGCATCTTTATAAATTGATGCATACCGTTCAGGCATTCTGAATGCAAAACAACTGTTTCCGGTAGTGTCTTTACATTTAGTAGATTTCCCCTGGTTCAAAAAGCAACCTTCAAGGTTACCGAAAACAACATCGCCTTTCAGAAATGGGATCACGTGTTTAAAACTTCCTTTAGCGTCATCAGGCGGAAGGGCCGTTGGTTTAGGGTAGGCTGAGCCCAGCATGATATCTCCGGTAGCTACAACAGATATGGTATCGTTTTTTACTGGAATCGTATCGTTACCTAACGGGTGTTGGATAGTGGTGTCAATTGCAATTTGCTGTGCAACAATGCCTGAATTGCCTGCGCAGCTCAGAAAAATCAGTGCAATCCCGAAGTTAATAATTGTAAAACCCGCAGATTTTATCCTGGTAAAGCTATTTTTTTTAATTCCAGTCATACTGATAAAGGATTGCGTATAAAATCAAAAAAAAAGTCCTTCTAAAATAGAAGGACCAGATGTCTTATGTTGCGAAGCGGTTATTCTTCTATCAGGTCTTTTTTAGCTGATTCAAGTATTCTTCCGCCTTTATAGAAAAAGCGTGAGTAATAAGGTTCGTTCAGGTTACTGATTACTACGCCACGTGATGATGAGGCATGAGCAAAACGGTTATCACCTAAATAAATTCCAATATGTGTAATTCTTGTGCTTCTGATCTTGAAGAAAACCAGATCGCCTTCTTTGAGTTCATCTTTTGGCAATGGATCAACCATGCTGAAGATATCCCGGGAGTTTCTTAAAAGGGTAGTATTGAAAACCTGGTCGTATATAGCTTTTGTGAAAGCGGAACAATCAATTCCTTTTTTGGTGTTACCACCGAAACGGTATGGAGTTCCAATCCATTCATAAATGAATTTGTAAAGTTTAATATTTGACGTCGCGTCTACCGCAACACCCATCACCTGGGAAAAATATTGGGAGGCTAGATTATCAGGATCTTCTAATTTGTTGGTTTCTTTTGTTGTTTGCGCGTTGAGGGCAGTGAAGCTGCACAAGGCAATAAGGCTAGAAAACAAAAACTTTTTTATCATGTTACACTCTTAAGTTTGGGTAAAACGTACTTGCACTTAAACGTACACCACTCTGGGCTTATTGTCAGGTTGTCAAAACTATGTAATTTAGATATGTTATCCAAATAGAAATTGTGTAAAAATTGAACAAATTGAAATTAATATCCAACCTTCTCATGCATTTTACACAATTTCTTCGATTTATTGCAATAAAAAAGTAGATTTGCTCTCGTAAATAAAATCAATAGCCAAAAATGAGTGCAGTAGAAATTAATAAGGATACCTATCTGAAGTGGTTCGAGTCGATGTTGCTGATGCGAAAATTCGAAGAGAAAACTGGTCAACTTTACGGACAACAAAAAATCCGTGGTTTTTGTCATCTATATATTGGTCAGGAGGCGGTAATCGCCGGAGCAATATCTGCTCTGCAACCTGGAGATTCTATGATCACTACTTACCGTGATCACGCCCATGCCCTGGCATTGGGAGTGAGTGCCGACAGTATCATGGCCGAAATGTACGGTAAAGCCACAGGCTGTTCTAAAGGTAAAGGTGGATCAATGCACATGTTTAGCAAAGAACATAATTTTTATGGCGGACATGCTATCGTAGGTGGACAAATACCACTCGGTGCAGGTATTGCATTTGCTGAAAAATATAAAGGAACAAGCAATCTGAATGTTTGTTATATGGGAGATGGTGCCGTTCGTCAGGGCGCACTGAACGAAACCTTCAATATGGCTATGTTATGGAAACTTCCTGTAATCTTTGTTTGTGAGAACAACGGTTATGCAATGGGAACTTCTGTAGAGCGTACTACAAACATGACAGAGATTTACAAAATCGGTTTAGGTTTTGATATGCCATGTGCCCCTGTTGACGGAATGGACCCAGTTGCAGTTCATAATGCAATGGATGAAGCTGCGCAACGTGCACGTAATGGTGAAGGACCAACGTTTTTAGAAATGAGAACTTACCGTTACCGCGGACACTCTATGTCTGACCCTGCAAAATACCGTACTAAGGACGAGCTGGAAGAATATAAAGCTAAAGATCCTATTGAGCAGGTTAGAGAAGTGATTGTGGCAGAAAAATATGCTGACGAAGCATGGTTTGAAGAAATCGAAGCTAAAGTAAAACAGATTGTTGACCAGTCAGTTAAATTTGCTGAAGAATCTCCTTGGCCTGAAGCATCAGAATTATATACTGATGTTTATGTACAATCCGACTATCCATATATCCTGGATTAATTAAGAACGCATTTCAATACAAAATATAGAATGGCTGAAGTAGTTAAAATGCCCAAAATGAGCGACACCATGACCGAAGGGGTAATGGCTAAGTGGCACAAAAAAGTTGGCGACAAAGTTAAAAGTGGTGATGTACTTGCTGAAGTGGAAACCGATAAGGCTACCATGGATCTTGAATCTTACTGGGATGGCGTTATGCTGTTTATCGGCGTAGAAGAAGGTAAAGCTGTTCCTGTAGATGCAGTTATCGCTGTAATCGGTAAAGAAGGAGAAGACTATAAAGCTGCTCTGGAAGCTGAAGGCGCTGCCTCTGCTCCTGAAAAGGAAGAAGAAGCCCCTGCAGAAAAACCTGCTGAAGAAAAAGAAACACCTAAAGCTGAAGCAGCTGGCGCAGCGTTAACAGATGAAGACCTTGAAAAAGCAGGTGTAACTGTTGTGCGTATGCCATTGTTAAGTGATACCATGACTGAAGGCGTAATTGCTGAATGGCACAAAAAAGTAGGTGATAAAGTTAAAAATGATGATATCCTTGCTGATGTAGAAACCGATAAGGCCACTATGGAAGTTATGGGTTATGCAGAAGGAACTTTACTGCACATTGGTGTGGAAAAAGGTGCTGCTGCAAAAGTGAACGGTATCATTGCGATTGTTGGTCCTGAAGGATTTGACATTAGCGGAATCCTGAACCAGGGTGATGCCCCAGCAAAACCAGTTGCTGACAAAACTGCTGACGCTCCTGTAAAAGAAACTGCTGCACCTGCTGCTGAAACAAAATCAGAAGAGCCTGCTGCTGCAACTGACGGCGCACGTTTGAAAGCTTCGCCGCTTGCTAAAAAAATAGCAAAAGATAAAGGAATTGATCTTTCACAGGTTTCAGGTAGTGCTGATGGTGGACGTATCATCAAAAAAGATATTGAGAACTTCAAGCCTGCTGCTGCTCCTGCAAAAGCTGCTGAAGGAACTGCTGCACCTGCAGAAAAAGCGGCCCCGGTTCTGCCTGCTTATGTTGGTGAAGAAAAATATACTGAGAAACCAGTTTCGCAAATGCGTAAAGTGATTGCCAAACGCTTAAGCGAAAGTTTATTCACAGCACCTCACTTCTACCTCACCATGTCTATCGATATGGACGCAGCTATTGCTGCACGTGGTAAAATGAACGAATTCTCTCCGGTGAAATTGTCATTCAATGACCTGGTTGTGAAAGCAGTTGCTGTTGCCTTAAAACAACATCCAAACGTTAACTCTTCATGGAGAGGCGATGTAATCCGTTACAATGAGCACGTGAACGTTGGTGTAGCTATTGCTATCGAAGACGGACTGTTGGTTCCTGTGATACGTTTTGCTGATGGTAAATCATTATCACGCATATCTGCTGAGGTAAAAGACTTTGCACAACGTGCAAAAGCTAAAAAACTTCAGCCGTCTGATTGGGAAGGTTCTACTTTTACCGTATCTAACTTAGGTATGTTTGGTATTGATGAATTTACTGCAATTATTAACACACCAGATTCTTGTATCCTTGCTATCGGAGGAATATCACAGGTGCCGGTTGTTAAAAATGGCGCGGTAGTTCCAGGAAACGTAATGAAAGTTACTTTAAGCTGCGATCACCGCACGGTAGATGGTGCTACAGGCGCTGCCTTCCTGCAAACTTTCAAAGCATTGATGGAAGAACCAGTTAGATTATTGGTTTAATAATCAAAGGATCCGTCTGACAGTTGAAATTCTACAATTGATAAGATGAAATATTTAAAAAGCTGCTTGGGCAGCTTTTTTTATGCCCTAATATTTTCAGACAAAAATTTAAAGCGGCTCTTAGTTTTTGTACTTTTGCAGCCATGTCGAATATTAAACCCTCATTAGCTAAAGGTACACGCGATTTTTCACCGCAGGAAATGGTGAAACGTAACTATATTTTTGATACCATAAAAACGGTGTTCAGGAAATACGGTTATGCCGAAATACAAACTCCGGCAATGGAAAACCTCTCTACCCTTACCGGTAAATACGGTGATGAGGGTGATAAGCTGATTTTTAAGATCCTGAATTCAGGAGATTACCTTTCAAAAGCTAATGCCAGTCACCTTTCGGCAATGAACTCCAATGCGTTAATTTCTTCCATCAGCGAAAAGGCATTACGTTATGATCTAACAGTGCCCTTTGCACGTTACGTAGTGATGCACCAGAATGATATCACGTTACCTTTTAAAAGGTTCCAGGTGCAGCCGGTTTGGCGCGCCGATCGTCCGCAAAAAGGACGGTACAGGGAGTTTTATCAATGTGACGTGGATGTTGTAGGATCTGAAAGCCTGCTCAATGAGGCTGAATTTGTGCTGATTTATCAGGAGGCACTCAGTAATCTGGGAATGACCGATTTTACCATCAAAATAAACAACCGGAAAATCTTATCCGGGATTGCCGAAATCATTGGCAAACCTGAATTAATTGTGGACATGACTGTTGCGATTGATAAACTGGATAAAATAGGGTTGGACGGAGTAATTAAAGAACTGCTGGAGAGAGGTTTTACTACGGAGAACATCGATCAGTTAAAACCGGTAATCCTGCTTGAAGGTAACTATCAGGAAAAACTTCAGAGTTTGAAAGAAGTACTGGCAGGATCCGAGGTAGGGCTCAAAGGTATCGCCGAGCTGGAAACGGTATATTCATACGTGGACGGTCTGTTAAAAAACAGCGGGTTGAAAAGACCTGATCTTGAATTGGATATTACCCTGGCAAGGGGATTAAATTACTATACAGGCTGCATATTTGAAGTTAAAACCAACGAAGTTGCTATGGGCAGCATCTGCGGGGGCGGCCGTTATGATGATCTTACAGGAATGTTCGGCTTAAAAGGACTCACTGGCGTAGGTATCTCGTTTGGTGCCGACAGGATTTATGACGTACTCCAGGAACTAAACTTATTTCCTGAATCTGCTGCGGCAGGAACAAAGGTGCTGATCAGTAATTTCGACACCGCGGCAGAATTATATGCCCTGCCGTTCCTGCAACAATTAAGGGAAGCTGGTATTGCGGCAGAACTTTATCCTTCGGCAGCGAAGCTTAAAAAGCAAATGAGCTATGCAGATGATAAATCTATCCCATATGTTATCCTTATTGGCAGCGATGAAATTGAAAGTGGCATCCTCACTTTGAAAAATATGCATACAGGCGCACAGGATAAACTTTCTAAAGAGGCGGTAATCGAGTTCTTAAAAGCGTAAAACAGTCTGAAATATAACAATGAAGTATTAGCCCTTAATTGGCTAATACTTCATCAAGGAACATCAACATATGTTTCCACGATCTTTTATCTGCCAGCTCATTATAGGCAGCACCCTTGGCATTGTCGTTTCCTGCTTCGGCTTCTGTGAATGAGTGTACCGCATTTGCGTAATAAATCATTTGCCAGTCTGCCTTGGCCGTCCTCAATTCCTTCTGGAACGCTAATATTTGTGGTACCGGGGCATATGGATCATCTGCACCATGTAATACCAATACCTTAGGTTTAATAGGACTGATTGTTCTGGCGCTATCCCTGTCCAGTCCCCCATGGAATGAAACAATACCTCTAACCGGGAAGTTCTCCCTTGCGGCTTCTATAGCCCCTGTGCCGCCAAAACAGTAACCGATAACTATAATCCTTGAGGCATCTGCACCAGATTTTACCAGTTCCTGCATGGCTAACTTAATGCGCTGGTGATAAGCAGTTATATTCTTTTTGTAATAACCGGCCTTTGCACCTGCACCTTTGGTATCTGCAGGGTAATTGCCTTCACCATAAATATCTGCCACAAAGGCGTAATAACCCAGTTGTGAGAGTTGGGCGGCAACTCTTTTGGAATGGTTATCTATTCCCATCCATGCGGGTAAAATCAGGATTCCAGCTTTTTTTGTATTTCCTTTAACGGGAGCAATAGAAAAGCCATTTAATTTCTGACTGCCATCCTGATAAGGTACAGGTTTTAGCTGCGCGTAGGTAAGAGATACCAGCAACGTCATTGCGAGGGTAAGAGATGTTTTCATGTGAGTTTTTTAGATACAACAAAGTTAAAGGTGAATTGGTCATTTTAAATAAAGATATATTATCGCTTTCAGTTGGGTCAACATAGTAAGGTGCAAAACAAAAGATACAGCCTGTTGTTAGAAAAAGATAAAAACAATTGATTATGAGATCACTCTGGAGAGGTTCTATAGGATTTGGACTGGTAAATATTCCTGTCAAACTTTTTTCTGCTGTTCAGAGCAGCCATCTGGATCTGGACATGCTTGATGGGAAAGATCACGCCAGAATTAAATTTAAAAGGGTAAACGAGAATACAGCGAAAGAAGTTCCGTATGACAGGATCGTAAAAGGATACCTGGTAAACGATCAGTACGTGATCCTGGACGAACACGATTTCGAGGATGCAAGCCCTGAAAAAACAAAGATGATTGAGTTGGAAAACTTTGTGGACATCAATGCCATCAATCCCATTTATTATGAGACTTCCTATTATGCAGAGCCAGAAAAACAAGGGAAAAAGGCATATGCGCTGCTATTAAAAGCACTTATCAAATCTAAAAAAGCAGGTGTAGCCAGGTTTGTGTTCAGAAATACTGAAAACCTGTGTGTCATTCACCCGTTGGAAGGCGTACTGGTTATTACTAAAATCCGCTTTCAGGAAGAAGTAAGGGGCTACGATGAGCTGGAAGTTCCGGATGTAGATGCCGTGAGTAAGAAAGAACTGGATGTAGGTTTGGCACTGATCAAGCAATATACCGATGTATTCAATATAGAAAGCTTCAAAGACGAATACAGTAAAGACCTGCTGAAAATTATTAAAGCCAAGGCCAAAGGTAAGCGGGCTACTGTCAAAAAACTTAAACCAAGGGTAGAGAGCGGAGATGATCTGTATACCCAGTTAATGCAAAGTTTGGATAAACGGAAAGGCGCTTAATAGATTTTTCCGGCCAGGATGCCCTCTATCCTGTCCAATAAATCATCAATGTCAAATGGTTTCGCAAGGAAGCCATTTGGCTTGAACTCTCCGTGCTGTACATTCTCTGCAGTATATCGCGCCGATATCATCAGCACAGGAATATGCACTGTGGCAGCATCTGATCTCAATGTAGTCAGCAGGTCCCTGCCATCACCATCGGGTAACATAATATCAAGAATAATCAGGTCTGGTTTAAACTGCTCGATGTGAATCATCATATCAGCACTCTTGTTTAAACCTGTTACTTTATAGGATTCACTTTGCAGGATTAAAGTGATCACATCCAAAATGGCGTGATTATCTTCAATTACAAGTACGTTTTTACAGGATGGTGGAAGTATATCCAAAGCATTAATAATTTGTACAAATATATTTATCTATATGGATTATGTTTACTTGTTTAAAAAAAAATATGAACAAAAGACTTTTTTAGGACAAAGGGTATGGCACACCACTCCATAAAGACCAGGATTGCACACACCTTGGAAACACTTAGTTATGTGCTGAAGAGCTGTATAGGAGTACCCGGAGAGGAATTCACGACCAGCTGGTCAGGTCTCAACGCTGTCCAGCACCTCACCAATACCTGAGAGAGGCCTGTTCAAACGTTCTTCAGCACATAACTAAGACCGTGTGAGGTCTGTGCGAAGATGGCCCTTTGGATGACGTATTATACCAATATAAAAAATAATTGGACATGCATTCAAACCTTTTCAATTTAGAACTGTCTTAGATGTAAGTTTTTAGGTTAGAAAGGAGTATAGTTGTGGCGACTATACTCCTTTTTTTATTTTGGCCGGTAAGTGGTGATCTGTTTGGCCATTCCCTTGAAAAGAATGAGGTGAAACGGAAACATAGAATACCAGTATAATCTTCCCCATAAACCAGAGGGCCTGAACGTAGCGACCTGTGACAAAAATGGTTTGCCATGGAAATTCACAATTTTGAACTCCAGCCATGCTTCTCCGGGAACTTTCATCTCTGCATACAAAAGCAGCCTGGTATTTTTTTTGTCGGCAAGTAATACCCGCCAAAAATCCAGCACATCCCCGGCCTGCAGGCTTGTGTTGCTTGTGCGCCCTCTTCTTGTTCCTACCCCGCCAAACAACTTATCCAGAAAACCCCTTAAACTCCATAACCAGTCCATGTAGTACCATCCCCTGGTTCCGCCTATTCCCCAGATATTTTCAAAAACTTCTTCAGCTTTTCTCTCAAATGGCATTTTTACCTTGTACTGAAGCGTTCCTTTTTGGGGTACTTTAACCTGGTCCATAAAGGTAGTATCCAGGTATCCGCGGTTTAAGGCATCTTTCCAGCTGGAAACAATGGAATGCTGTTCGATTTTTTCGAAGGCAAGTTTGAGTGCTTTTTTATAGCTGAAACATTTTCTTGGAACTACTTCAGCAATGCGGTTGTCTTTACAAACCACCTCGTTTTTCATGCTGTCTACCAGGCTTCTGGCCAGGGAATATGGCACTGTGGTCACCAGGTTTAACCACAAAGAAGATAGTTTGGGAGTGAGTACCGGCACGGTGATAATCCATCGCTTCAGTTTTCTGCATTCCCCATACTGGAGCATCATTTCCTTATAGGTAAGGATATCCGGGCCACCAATATCAAAAGTCTGATTAAAAGCTTTCTCATTCATCAGTATTCCAGACAAATAACCCAACACATCACGTATGGCAATGGGCTGGCACCGGGTATTTACCCACTTGGGGGCAACCATCACAGGCAGTTTCTCAGTAAGGTCACGTATAATTTCAAAGGAAGCACTTCCTGAGCCAATAATGATGGCTGCTCTCAGGATGGTAAAGGAGATGCCAGATTTTTTAAGTTCTTTTTCAACTGCCAGCCTTGATGAAAGATGCTTGGAAAGGTCTTCATCATTCACTATGCCCGTCAGATAGATAATCTGCCGGCATGCTGTTTTCTGAATAGCCTTCACAAAATGCATAGCCGATTCGAATTCCTGATCTGCAAATTCCCCGCCACCTGAAGACATTGAATGTACCAGGTAGTATGCGGCATCAATATCAGCGGGAATATTGCTTAAGGTTTCTGGTTTCAGTAAATCGCCGGTGATTATTTTGACTTTATCACCAAAGTCAGATTCTTCTGCAAAACGGCGCTTGTCGCGTACCATACATACCACATCATGTCCCTGTTCAAGTAATACAGGTAACAGCCTTGTGCCTATATAGCCGTTAGCGCCGGTAAGCAGAATTCTCATTATACATGGGGTTTAAATGTGTCTGTTTTTACTACAGCTTTTAGCTCCTGCAAAATCGTATACAGGCCAAAGTTGGTCCTGTTTACATATATGAAGTGTTTTACGCCCCTGGCCTGTTTAAACTCAGGCATTTTAGAGATTTTCTCCCCGTAAGCATATAGTTTTGCAAAAAACTCTGGCTGACTGAAGTCGAAAGTTGTACTCAGATATGGTTTTGCAAAAAGCTGGATCATCTCCAGGTAGGCAGTATAGTAAAACTCTATTTGTTGCGGCGTATCGTTTTTGTGGATCATTTCCAGCTTTCTGAAGGCTTCAATAGTCCTTGCCTTGTCGTTTACTACATCTGATGATATCAGTGAAAAGAATGGCACGTAAAAATCATCTGGCATTTCTTTGATACAGCCAAAATCAATCACCCCCAGTTTTTCATCAGGGGTAATCATGAAATTTCCTGGATGAGGGTCTGCATGCACGGCACGGAGCTCATGTTGCTGAAAGTTATAGAAATCCCAAAGTGCCTGACCGATTTTATTGCGCAGTTCCTGTGATGGATTAGTTTGCAGGAATTCCTTTAGATGAAGTCCGTTGATCCAATCCATTGTAATGATCCTTTTGCCGGAAAGTTCCGGGTAGTAAGTTGGGAAAACCACGTTATTCAGATCTTTACAGGCTTCGGTGATTTCGATGGATCTCCGTACTTCAAGTTCATAGTCCGTTTCTTCCAGCAGTCTCTCTTCCACTTCTTTGATATAGATATTGAGTTCTTTCTCACTCATACCCAGCAAGCGGAAGGCAAAAGGTTTTACCAGCTTCAGATCTGAAGAAATACTATCACCAACACCGGGATACTGAATTTTTACGGCTAGCTTTTTCCCATGTAACTCTGCCTGATGTACCTGTCCGATAGATGCAGCATTGGTAGAAACAATATTAAATTTATCGTAAATGGCTTCTGGTGTTTTACCAAAGTTTTTTGTAAAAGTCCTTACAATGAGTGGCCCGGATAGTGGAGGTGCATTGTACTGGGACTGCGTGAATTTTTCTACATAAGATTTTGGCAGGATATTTTTATCCATGCTGAGCATCTGCGCAATTTTTAATGCACTGCCCTTTAATTCACTCAGTGATTTATAAATGTCTGTAGCATTGTCCTCGTTCAACTCATCCCTTCCAAGGTCGGGATTAAAAAGTTTTTTTGAATAATGTTTGATGTAATTTCCGCCAATCTGAAAACCTGTTTTAACAAATTTGGCAGAGCGCTCAACTTTAGTGACAGGAATACTATTCTGTTCGTCCATGTTTTATTTCCTCATTGTTTCTGTAAACCGCCCGTTTCTGGACAGGAACTTGCCGTACTCAAATAAATTATCGAGAGGTGAACGCTGGAACAAATCGAAAGTTACGTTGATACCTTTTTCAATAGCTTCGTCGGTTTTCTCAAATCCAGCACTATCGTCAGTGATCCAGAAATTGATAATAAACGCATACTGGATCCAAAGGGCGTCCTTATATCGTTTAGTCAGAAATTTACGATCTGCCAGTTCTCCGCTTTCAACCCCCTCACTGATCAGTTCTTCTGCGAAATTTTCAAATATTGGTTTTACGCCCGACAACACGGCTGGTGCGGCAAACTTTGCCGTATGTTTTCTAAGGCTGTAAATAATAAAACTCCGTTGTTTTTTCAACACCTCAATATAGCTGTAAAAGAATGACAGCATGCGGTCGCGCGAAGAATACTGTATCCACACTTCCTGCTGACGTATAGTGTCAATAGTTTCTGCGGTTAATTCTACCCAGATCATTTTTTCTATACTTTCGAACGAAGCATAAAATTCATAGAATTCCGCTTCGGAGATCTTTAATTTTTTTGCAAAGCTATATACCGATTTAGGCTGTTCGTCGTGCGTAAGCACATAATCGATATAGCCGTTCTTAATTTGTTGGGAAGTTGCCATGACTTTGAATTTAATTTGGGGTGAGCATGTTGGATTGCACAGTTACCATGCCATAAGATTTATATATATACGTGGATTTTACTTTTTCTGCCTTTATAAAAGTAATGTTACTTTATAATTACATGGTTGACTGATATTTGATTACTTTTGCTGTTCATTGAATAAGAAACGCTTACATACTCACAAGGTCTTCGCCGTCCTGATGCTCTGGGTTTTTGCCATTGCACTGGTTCCGTGGAGTACTCTTCATCATCATGAGGAGCTGCATGAATATTGCGCCAAGGATGGTAAGTTATGTATGCATAAGGCACACATCGGGAACGAGAACCACAATTGTTTAATCTGCTCGGCCCATTTTGAAAAAGATTATTATATCCACACTGCTACCTTTCATGTCCAGCTGTCAGGCACAGTTTTAACAAAAATATATACTGTTCTTGGTTCAAGTTACAGTGCGTTACGCGGTACTTCTCTCCGGGGTCCGCCAACAGCTTAGTTTCAAAAAAGCTGTTAAATATTGATTCCAGATCGATATCACCTATACTCCCTATTGATAATCTGATATAAAAGTATAAGCCAGAAGCTTATACACGCCAGGTTATTGATGTAAATTTTAATGTTCATAAGCATATCTGCTGTTCACAGTAGCTAACAAGCCTATGACAGCTTATACAAAAATACTATTCACATGAAAACGGCCTGAGCTTACAGTTCACAAAAAGAAACGAACCAGCTCACGCAAGCTTCATACTATTAAAATATAAACTATATTCTCATGAAAAAGATACTTCTATTTTTAGTTGTACTACTGTCTGTGCTCACTTTTGAAGATACCTACGCTGTTGAACTGGCAGAACTTAAAGGTAAAATTGTGGACGCACAAACACAATCACCTTTGCCAGGTGCAACCATATCCATTCCTGATTTGCGCACCTCGGCGGTGACTAACCAGGACGGCGAATTTGTTTTTAAGAACCTGCCGGCAAAGGGCAGATTTCTGGTTCAGGTGAGTTATATAGGCTACAGAACTATTACTAAATCCATTGAGCTGTCAGATCCGGGATCGCTGGAGTTTGCTTTGCAAGCTAGTGTGATTGAAGGGAGGGAAGTGGTGATCACTGGTTCTGCTTCAAGTTCTGATAACCGCAAGAACAGCACCTCGGTGTCAACTGTAAGCAAGTCGGACTTATTATATCATCCCTCTACCAATTTAATTGATGCGATTTCACGTGTACCGGGTGTGGCGCAGGTAACTACAGGACCGGGTATATCCAAACCGGTTATCCGCGGATTAAGTTACAACAGAGTAGTTACCGTAAGTGACGGGGTGAAACAACAGGGACAGCAATGGGGTGATGAACACGGTATTGAAATTGATCAGTACAGTGCCGACCATGTTGAGGTACTGAAAGGTCCGGCCAGTTTAATGTACGGCTCTGACGCGTTGGGGGGGGTAATCAATATCCTTGATGGCCTGCCGGCTCCGGATGGTACGTTGAGGGGCGAATTCCTGACCAATTATGCAACAAACAATGGTCTTACTGGTAATTCACTGATGCTCCAGGGCAACGAGAATGGTTTTATCTATAAAGTGCGCGGATCTTATAAAAATGCCTATTCTTATAAAACCCCTACAGAGTATGTCCCAAATTCAGGGTTTAACGAAACCAACTTTGAAGGACAAATTGGCCTGAATAAAAAATGGGGCTATGCGCATCTGGACGCTTCTAGTTTTCGCACCAATCTGGGATTTTACGAACCCGTAAGGAATGATGAAGGCCAGCTGGTCGATGACAACAACAATATCTTTTCAGATGCACAAAATAAAGACAGGACTTTGGCCTACCCAAGGCAGGATGTACGCCACTATAAAATTGCGCTGAACAGTAATATTCTTTTAGGCGGAAGCAGTTTGAAAGCTACACTTGGTTTCCAGCATAACCTTCGCCGTGAGCTGGAAGGTGCAGGCGATGAAAACCTGGCGCTATTTTTAAACAGTTATACCTACAGTTACGACCTTAAATATTCTCTAAAAGAGGTAAATGGATGGGCACCGGTTTTGGGCCTTTCAGGTGAATTCATGCACAGTCTGAATACCAGCGGTGCAGAGCAGCTGATTCCCGATTATGATTCGCAGGCCCTGGGTGGTTTTGCCTACGTTAAAAAAACATGGGACAATGACACGTTTAATGCAGGTATCCGTTTTGACTATAGAAAAATGACAGGTAAGGCTTTTGATGGCGATTCGCAGTTTGATGCCTTCTCTAACAAGTTCTCACATGTAACTGGTGCATTGGGATATACGCACGAGTTCAATGAGGCATTTAGCTTTAAAGCCAATGCAGGAAGTGCTTTCCGCGCACCAAATATTGCAGAGTTGTCTGCAAACGGCGTACATGAAGGTGCCTTCCGTTATGAAGTGGGTAACCCGGACCTTAAACCTGAACAAAGTTACCAGGCCGACGCGTCTTTCGACTACCAGAACCAATACATTAATACGAGCGTGGGTGTTTTTGCCAACATTATCCAGAATTACATTTATTACAGCACTGCCGGCGAAAGCAGAGAGATTGACGGAAGGGATTATCCTGTATATAATTTTGTGCAGGACAATGCATTTTTACGTGGGGTTGAAGCCTCATTAACACTGCATCCCGTTGGTTTTCTGCATTTTGAAAATACGTTCTCTTATACCAGGGCTACCAACCGGACTACCAGGGAGTCGCTGCCCTTCACCCCGGCTGCGGCATTACGTAACGAGCTGAGGTTTGAACCAAAAATTGCCGGTACTTCTCACTCTTATTTTTCGGTTGGGATAGATAACTTCTGGAGGCAAAGCAAAATAGATAGCTTTGAACAGCCAACTGCAGGTTATACATTGCTGAATGCAGCTATAGGTACAACGCTAAGGTTAAGCAAAAACCAGGTCATCACGGTTTACGCGGCTGGTAAAAACCTCTTAAATAAAGCATACTATGATCACCTGAGCAGGTTTAAACCGGGCAGGTTAAGTGATGAAGACCCAACATTAGGTATTTACAACATGGGACGGAACGTTACTTTCGGGGTAACACTGCCATTCACTTTAAAAAAATAATAAACAATATTCCCTTGCACACAATGACCGGCCCCGCTCTTTCAATGAAAGACGCGGGGCTTTATTGTAAAGATTCTGTAGTTTTAGAACTTTACTAATGCTATGGATGTTTCATAGGCAAAACTTTTACTACATGACCTTCAGGAAATTTTTAGTCCCCACCCTTTTTCTTTTTATTGTTACACTTTCGGCGGCTGCACAAAAAACAGATACGCTTTCTATTACGCTTGAAAATGTCAGGTACCCTTATCCTGTAAAATACTTTCCTATCCACACAGAAGGACAGGATATACGCATGGCATATATGGATATTTTACCTGTACAAAATGCAAATGGACGTACAGTGGTGCTTTTCCATGGCAAAAATTTTGGCGGTTACTACTGGACAAATGTGATTAAGGCGTTAACGGGCAGAGGCTTTAGGGTTGTTGTTCCTGATCAGATTGGTTTTGGTAAATCTTCAAAAGCTTTTATCCATTATAGTTTTCACCAGATGGCGCGCTGGAATAAAGCGCTTTTGGATACACTTGGAATCCAGAAAGCCAATATCCTGGGTCACTCCATGGGAGGAATGCTGGCCACCAGGTTTGCGCTCCTGTATCCTCAAACCACAGAAAAATTATTACTGGAAGACCCGATAGGACTGGAAGATTACCGTCAGTTTGTTCCCTACGTTACTACGGAGGAGCAATATAAAACAGAATTAAAATCCACTGCCGAAAGTATCAAAAAATACTACCAGAGTTCTTACTTTACTGTCTGGAAACCGGAATACGACGAACTGGTGAGAGTTGGCGCAGGAGTGACCTTTAGTGCTGACTTTCCACGATACGCTAAAGTAGCTGCGATGACTTTTACAATGATCTACGAACAGCCTGTAGTGTATGAGTTCCCGAATATAACAGTGCCTACTGTCCTTTTCATCGGTAAAGAAGATAAAACAATAGTGGGTAAAGGATTATTGCGGCCAGAAGAACAGGCTGCACATGGTCAGTATAAAGTGCTGGGCAAACAGACTGCTGCCCGTATCCCGAAAGCCAAGCTGATAGAATTTGAAAACTGCGGGCATATCCCGCACATGGAAGCTCCTACAGAGTTTACCATTGCTTTACTGGGAGCACTATAACATTTAACTGTTTACCGGATCCTGTGAAAAGGTTCTGGATAGTATATCATAAAGGCCAGGGTGTTTCTCTTTGAACAACTCTGGCTTTTCGAAAAAGTATTCAGACACTACCGCAAAAAATTCTGCCTCATTTGTTATTGCATAAGGGTTGATGTCGGATTTGCCCTTTTCAATTTTGCTGATCTCCTCATGGATCATCTTTACCCAGGGAATAATATACTGGTGTGACATGAGGTTCTCGGGAATACCATCTGTAGCACCGTCAGACTTATCCAGCAGGTGCACAAATTCATGAATTGCAGTGTTTTCCTTGCCAGCACTCGTTGAAAATCCCTGCAATAAGGCTGAACGCGATAAAATCATCTGACCGTTCATGTACCCTGTGCCAACCATCCCCAGGATACTTCGATCGCCGCCTTCAAACTGAAAGTCTTTATTGAAGGTGTCCGGATATAAAAGTACACTGCTCAGGTTCTGATATTTCCAGTTTCCGAATCCGAATACCGGAATGACGGCACTGCAGGCCACTAACAACTTGTCAAGCGGTTCCAGCGTAATGCCAACACCTTCTATACGAACGTAAGACAGAAAATCTTTAAGCATGGATTCAAATTTTATTTTGTCCCCGGCATCAAGTTTCTGATAGTAAACCACGTGCCTCAGGAGCAAGTCGCTGTCAACATCATTTTCGGTCAGAACCTCTTTCGGGCCAGGTTTTCTAAAAATAAAATACAGTGCGATCAGGAAAGCAACCGCCAGAATTATATACGGTACCATCCTTAAGCCTCTAAAATTTCAAGCTGTGCAATGATCTGTTCTTTTTTGACAGGAAATGGCTTGTCATTGATTAATGATTTGTACACATCTTCAAATAAGGCGAGGTAAGTGGCACTTTCAGAAGCGACAAGTTCCTGGGTCTTTTCTCCATTTTGATCAATCAGGGTCAATTTTCCTTCGCCGCCCCGTGCTTCTACCCCAAAGCCCGAGTCGTTAGGTTTTATACCCTTCAACAACTGCTCTTCCTGTATATCTGTGCGTTCTTTGATAAAGCTGCCATTTGTACCATGTACAACATATGCTGGCTGGATATCAACAACTAACATGTTTGCATGAACAAACACGTTCAAACTGTCAGGGTAGCTCAGGTGTATAGAGAAATAATCATCTACTTTTGTATTTGCCCTGTTTTTGCCTAAAATCTTATGAAAGGAATCGGGTTTGCCAAAAAGGCTGATCGCCTGATCGAGCATATGGGGCCCGAGGTCGTACTGCAAACCGGTTGCTGCAACCAGCTCTTCCTTAAAACTTTTCACACCTATGGCTGCTTTGTAACGGTCGTACCTGAAATGTACTTCCGAAAGTTTACCCAGCTTTTTGCTGTCCACAATTTTTTTCACGGCATTAAAATCACTGTCCCATCTTCTGCTTTGAAACACAAATACTTTTTTGTCCAGTTGTTCTGCCAGGTCAAATATTTCCTGTGCCTCAGCAACGGTTGCCGCAAATGGTTTTTCAACCAATATATGTTTTCCTGCTTCAAGTGCCTGTTTTGCCAGCTCGTAGTGTGTAAAGTTTGGGGTATTGATTACGATAAGATCAATATTTGGATCGGCAATCAGTGATTCGCTATCATTGTAGCTGATAATACCAGGAAAGTCCTTCTCTGCATTTTTTTCATGGCGCTCTGCAACCGCATACAGCTTAAAGCCGGGATGTGCATCAATAAACGGTCCCTGAAACAATTTACCTGACATTCCATAGGCCAGCAGGCCGGTTGATATTATTTTGCTCATAATTCTACGTTTAGATGGCTAAAATTAAGGATTCCCAACTCTTATCTATTAATTAGATTGTCATAAACTTTCTATTAGTTTTATCTTTGCATATGAAGCCAGCAGAAATCAATGAAAAATGGAAAATTTTACAGCAAAAAATTGCCAGTGAATTTGACTCCGACATACCTGATTTGAAGGTGATGTTATTTTTAATAGGCGTTCAGGAATTAGGCAAAGGGCCGGGCAAATACAGTAAGCGGCAGAAAGAAGAATTGATGCATATTGCCACATGCCGTTTGATGAGCGAGATGGGTTTTTATGAGCTCGAAGGTTTGGACCAGGACGGCTGGCCGCATTGGAAACTGATTAAACCAGTGCCTTCTTTTGCGATGATGGAACAGGAACTCCTGTTAAAATCATTAACAATCAGCTATTTCGAAGACATCTATAATTAGAAACAAAAAGGGGCATCTCATCATTGATGAGTGCCCCTTTCGTTTTCTTAGGTAGATAGATATTTTTAGTTGGCTTGCGCTGCTGCTTCTTTTTTCAGTTGGTCATTGGCTACAATCACCACTTCAACCCTACGGTTGGCAGCTCTTCCTGCATCAGTTGTGTTATCTGCAATTGGCTCAGAGAAACCTTTACCCATTGTAGTTAAACGACTTGAAGGCACACCCTGTGCAACAGCATAAGCTTTAACTGCAGCAGCTCTTTTTTCAGAAAGTGACATGTTATAAGTTTCTGTTCCCTTATTGTCAGTATGTCCAACAATTTTGATCTCAGTATTAGGATATTCATTTAATGAACTGGCCAGCGACTTAACATTGTCTTTAGCCTGCGCTTTTAAGTTAGAACTATCAAAGTCGAACAAAATACCACTATCAAATTTCACAATAATTCCTTCTCCTTCACGAACTACTTCTGCGTTTGGAATAGCATTCTGAATTTCAGCTGCCTGTTTATCCATACGTTTACCAATAAATCCGCCAGCTGTTCCACCCACTGCACCACCAATAATAGCACCTACTGCGGTATTACCAGCTTTCTTTCCAATAATAGCACCAAGTACACCACCTGCCGCAGCTCCAATACCAGCTCCTTTTTGAGTTTTTGTTAAACTGTCACAGCCTTGGAATGCCATTGCACTTATAGAAAGGGCTATACTGAAAGTTGCTACTTTAAATTTTGACGTAATCATAGTATTATTTTATTTGTTAATGTTTGCTTTAAAACAAACCTAATGCCAAGTATAATTTTTGTTGCACTTATTGTTATAACATAAGAGTTGCAGGATTATTTTACTGAATATTTGTCATGATAGTACAACTTGTCTCATGGCCATTGACTACAATTGTGTACAAATCTACTGTGCGAAATATGCTTCAAGTTCTTCCAGTGTATTTTCGGTAGTATAAATATCCTTTATTACGCTGCCTTTTTCAAACAGAATAATCCTGTCGCACACGTCAGTCACGTGGTTGAGGTCGTGACTAGAGATCAGGATAGTGAGGTTGGCAGATTTCAGTGCTTTTAAATGAGCTTTCAGCCTGATCTGCGTAGTAGGGTCAAGGTTTGCGAACGGTTCATCAAGTATAAGCAGTTCCGGGCCTTGCATTAAAGCGGCAACAATGCCAACTTTATTCTGGTTTCCCTTTGAAAAATCGCGTATGTACTTACCGCTGTTCAGTATTTCACCGTTGAAGAACTCATCATAACCCCTGAGGTAGTCATTTACTTCTTTTGCGGCCATGCCGTGCAGACTGCCAATAAACATAAAATATTCTTCAGGGGTAAGATAATCTATCAGAAAACCTTCGTCAAGGTAGGATGCAGTGTATTCTTTCCACTGGTCATTGCCTGCAATGCGCTCCCCTTTAGATAAGATTTCGCCATCATCAGGTCTGATCAGGTCGAGCAGCATCCTGAACAGCGTAGTTTTTCCGGCGCCATTGTTACCTACCACACCAATGGTTTCTCCCTTATCAAAAGACAGCTGTTCAATATTTACAACGGTACGCCCAGCATAGGTTTTGGTTAGCTTATTTATTTCTATGATCATGATCTTTCTCTAAAGCCAGCGGCAATTGTATATCTTCTTTTTTCAAATTCCTTGACCAGCAGGTCTATCCATAAGCTGCGTGTAAGTATGCCCGCCAGTCCAAAAAGCGTAAGCCCAGCCAGTCCCCAGTAAGGACTGATCAATGACAGCGGCAGATAAACGAGGTATGGTGTTACCAAAAAAGGTATCGCTACCAGCATGGTAGTGGCATTTACACCCTGCCAGTTAAAACGTGCACCTTTCCTGATATCGATATATTTATAATTTTTTGTTGCGAAGTACAATACAATCACCGTGCTCACACCCATATTGTAGAAATAAGCAGCAAATTGTATCAAAAGTATCTTCCAGCTGATCAGTCCGTAAAAGCTGGTGAGCATGGTCAGTATGGTTGCACTGATGCTGAGCAGGATCATTTTTGCCCTGAAAAAATCACGGATGTTTACTTTATTCGCCAGCATGCCGTCAAATTCTGCACCCTGCCATCCAAACATAAATTGTCCGTAAATGAAGATGGTGTTGCCTGTAATAAAAATGGCGGAAAAAAGCATACCATTGAATTCATTGTGGTCGAGGGCCTCTCTTTTATAAAAAATAAATCCGTAAAGCAGTAAAATCAGCCCTTTCATTACCGTTGCATTTGGCCGTTTGTTGCGTCTGATCATTTTAATTTCCAATGCTACGAGCGTGCCTGCTGCTCCAAACCTGTCAAGCAGAGGATAGTCAGTACCTGATTTTGGGGTCGACGCAGATTTCAGCTCTTCAACATATAAATTATTGTTGAGGTAGCGGTTGTTGATCAGAAACATTGCTGTTGCCACTATGGGGAAGATGAATCCATATACAGGGGCAGCTGCAACGGCCATAAATATATAGTTTGAAAATGCGGCGATTGAAAGCACTTTGTAGTATTCTAATGCAGCCACAATACCCAACGCCACTATTCCAGGCAGTACTACTTTAAAGCTGCCTTCTGAAATTCTTTTGAAATAGAGTACAGCGTAATTGTTGAAAACAATCAGGGACAGGATACTTAGCAGATACATTGCACCTGCAAAATTTCCGAATTCAGGCCATATCCCCAGCAAACAAAATGGAAAAAAGATGAGTATCGGAAAGAGATTGATTGCAGAGATCAGGGAGCTGATATTCAGAAAGCTGACCAGTTTCTTTTTTGCAATATTGAGGTGCAGATAGGGTACAATAGCAATAGTTGGCAACTCCTGCATCTGCAGGCGCACTATAAAATCGACCGCAAAATAGTAGAGGATAATTCCATTATAGGCTTCAAATACATCTTTTCCCGGCAGGAAATGATCAATGAGCCCTTCCATGCTGTAGCCTACCAGTATACATACACCGATAAGATAAAGTACCAGGATACCCATGATTACTTTAGCTACTATGGTACCGGTTTTATGTCTTGATCTCCAGAATCCTGTCCATTGGTGTTTTAAAAATATAGACAGCATATCAGTAATCGTATTTATCTTTCCAGTTCTGTTTCAACTTTTCGCGTAGTTTTTCTTCCGCCGGATTTTTCCCCGGGTCATACAATTTGGTGCCGCTGATCTGCTCTGGCAGATATTCCTGCGCAGAAAAATTGCCCTCATACCCATGGGAATATTTGTAATCTTTTCCATAACCGATATTTTTCATCAGTTTAGTGGGTGCGTTCCTGATATGCAGCGGTACAGGCAGGTTTCCTGTTTGTTTTACCAGTTGCTGGGCTTTATTGATGGCTTCATAAGAGGCATTACTTTTGGCCGATGAAGCCAGGTAAGTAACCGCCTGCGAGAGGATAATCCTTGCTTCAGGATACCCAATAACATTAACGGCCTGAAAACAGTTGTTGGCCAATAAAAGCGCGTTTGGATTAGCATTTCCAATATCTTCAGATGCGAGGATCAACAGGCGGCGGGCAATAAACAAGGGGTCTTCTCCTCCTTCAATCATCCTTGCCAGCCAGTATACCGCGGCATTTGGATCGCTTCCGCGGATGGATTTGATGAAGGCTGATATAATATCATAGTGTTGCTCGCCTGCCTTGTCGTACAAAGCCAGGTTTTGCTGGGCATGTTCAAGCACGTTTTCATTGCTGAGCACAATCGTGTTGCCACCAATACCGTTCACTGCAATTTCAAGTACATTGAGCAGCTTACGGGCGTCGCCACCTGACAAACGGATGAGGGCTTCATGGTCTTTGATGGTGATGTTTTTTTCTTTCAGTACCACATCATCGCGGATTGCAGTATGCAGCAGACCTGATAATTCTTCTTCATCGAGCGACTTCAATATGTATACCTGGCAGCGGGAGAGGAGTGCGGAGATGACCTCAAAAGAGGGGTTTTCTGTTGTCGCTCCAATTAATGTAACCAGTCCGCGTTCCACAGCACCCAGTAAACTGTCCTGCTGTGATTTGCTGAAACGGTGTATTTCATCAATAAACAAAATGGGTAGCCCAAGAAAGCTGTCTTTGAGCAGTGCCGCTTTGTCAATTACTTCTCTTATATCTTTTACGCCAGAATTGATGGCACTTAAATTAAAAAACGGGCGGTCCAGTGCCTGGGATATAATGTAGGCTAGTGTGGTTTTGCCTACCCCTGGCGGCCCCCAGAAAATCATGGATGGCAGCTGACCGCTTTGTATAGCCTTACGCAAAACAGCATCTGGCCCTACCAGGTGTTTTTGTCCAACATATTCGTCCAGATTATGCGGACGCATGCGTTCTGCTAATGGAGGTAAGTTCTGCATAGAGGTAAAGGTAAAAAAAACAGGAGCAATTTTTTATTGCTCCTGTTTAGTATTATTCAGATTTCGGCGCGCTGCCGGCAGCTTTTGGTTTCTTTTTCCAGAATTTGCGCTGCTGAGGTTTTCTTTGCTCATGCCTTTGTTCAGAAGGTGGCGTAACGGCATTTTCATCCGGTGCTTCTCCCAAATGCGCAGGCAGTGGCATACGCTCAATTTTTTTGTCTATTAGTTTTTCTATGTTGGCAAACTTGCGTTTGTCTTTATCGTTCACCAGAGTGATTGCTGTTCCTGTAGTTGCAGCGCGGGCCGTACGGCCAATCCTGTGGATATAATCTTCAGGATCATGTGGTACATCAAAATTGATGACCAGTGAAATACCTTCAACATCTATACCTCTTGATAAAACATCCGTTCCGATCAGTACCGGGACACGTTTGTTTTTAAATTCTGACAGTATGCCTTCGCGTTCCTTCTGGTCCAGGTCTGAATGGAATGCCTCGGCTTTGAAGCCAAGTCCACGAAATACCTTTCCCAGGTTTTTTACTTTTTCTTTGGTAGAAGCAAAAATCAGGATGCTTGGATATTCCACATTTTTCATCAGTTCAGTCAGCAATTTGACTTTCTGTGCATCATGTACAATGTAGGCTTGTTGATTGATTCCGGCTGCGGGTTTAGAAATAGCAATGCTGATCTGCTCCGGATTTTGCAGCAGGCTGCCTGCCAGTTTTCTGATTTTTGGAGGCATGGTTGCAGAAAAAAGGACAGTTTGTCTTTTCTCTGGAAGGAAACTTACAATGCGCATGATATCGTCATAAAAACCCATATCAAGCATTCTGTCTGCTTCATCCAGTACAAGATGCTGCAACTGGTCAAGCTTAAGCAGGCCAGAGGACAGGTGTGATATCAATCTGCCCGGTGTGGCAATAATAATATCAACGCCTTCGCGCATGCTGCGTTTTTGCTGTTCATAAGCAATACCATCACCACCTCCATATACAGTTAATGAACTGATATTGGTAAAATATGATAATGCCTCTACTTGTAAATCTATTTGTTGTGCAAGTTCGCGGGTAGGGGCAAGGATAAGTGTGTTGTTATGACGGTTCTCCGTCTGGCTGATCATATTCATGACCGGCAGCAGATAGGCTCCAGTTTTGCCTGTGCCGGTTTGTGCACAAGCTATTAAGTCTTTTTTCGCAAGGATGAGTGGAATTGCTTCCTGTTGTATAGGTGTCGCATTTCTGAAACCCATCGCTAATAAACCCTCTAAAAGATCAGGGTTAAAATTAAAATCTTTAAAATCCAATATACCTGTATGTTATTCGTAATTCGTCTGTATAAAAGTAGCTTTTTTTTATGAGTTATATACTTTTATTTAATCTTGTCAGCATAGCCGAAAACTTTCTGAAGTAATGTTGACGAGCGTGCGCCGAGGTTGTTCCTTATTGTTAGTTCTTCTTGTGCAACCTGAATAAACATGCCGTCGATAGCCTTTTGTGTGGCATAATCTGACAGGTCAGTATTTACGCGGGTAACCATCGGTAGCCTGTTGTATTGGGTAGTTGCATCGCCCCAGTATTTGGTAGCCCCTACTTTAGCAAGGCTGGCTGCAATTACAGGCTTAAATTTTTCCATCAGGCTGCTGGTGGTGGTACGCTTAAAGTATTCCGTAGCCGAATTCTGATTTCCCAGTAAGATGTTTGTTGCATCTGTAATGGTCATCTGTTTAATGGCAGAAACAAAAATTGGCTTTGCTTCCTTTGCTGCATCTTCTGCAGCGCGGTTCATACTCGTGATAACGTTATCGGCCAGCGAACCTAAACCTAGGGTCCTGAGTGTCTTTTCAACTTTCTGTGCTTCTGGCGGAAATAGTATTTTCACGGCAAGGTTACCCAAAAAGCCATCTTTGGCCGACAACAAATCGGCCCCTCTTGAAGTTCCTATTTCCAGTGCTTCTTTAATTCCCAATCCAATTTCTGTAGTGGTGGGTTTCGCGGTGGCGGAAGTTGTCGTAGTTGTTGTGGTAGTGGTGGTTTTTGAAGTTCCGGGCTTGGTAGTGGTGATCTTTTTAAAAATCGTTTGTAGTTTAGACTGGCCTTGCACATTGTTGCTGATCAATACGATTGCAGAAAATGCAACGACCAATAATTTTTTATGAGTCATACGGTTATAGTATATATTCAATACTAAGCAATTCTCTGGCCATTTGTGTAAACTTTTATGATTTCCGCAGAGGAGTCAAAAAATATTTTTATACTTGAGAAGAATTTTCCTCAATCTACACTTTGAAATTTATAAAGAATACGGCCGGAATTAAAGATCAGGATGATGCAGTACTCATCGCCCAGTATAAGCATACGGGGAGCCTGGAAGTACTCGGTGTTTTATATAACCGGTACATGCATCTTGTATATGGAGTATGCCTGAATTATTTTAAGGAGGAGGAAGCAAGTAAGGACGCGGTAATGCAGATTTTTGAAGAGCTGATCCTTAAACTGAAAATTCACGAAGTGCAGAACTTCAAAAGCTGGCTGCACGTACTCACGCGTAACCATTGCCTGATGGCCATTCGCAAAAATGCGAAACATGATACCATATCTATTGAAGATGCTTTTGTGGAAAACACGGAATTCGTGCATCTTGATATAGAAGACGCGAAAGAAAAACAGCTGACGGTGATGGAGAAATGTATGGATACGCTGTCTGAAGAACAGAAGGTAAGTGTTGACCTGTTTTATCTGCAGGAGAAATGTTATAAAGAGGTTGCTGAGATAACCGGTTATGAAATACTCAAGGTAAAGAGTTATATTCAGAACGGGAAAAGGAACCTGAAAATTTGTATAGAGAAAAACAGTGGTGAATAACGATTGGCTGGATATAGAATTATTGGAAGATTACCTGGATGGTAAGCTTGATAGCAAAGCAATGCACCGGATTGAAAAGCGGGCGCTGGAAGATCCCTTTGTGGCACAGGCACTGGCGGGGTTGAGTGAATCTCCAAAAAGGGCTAAACAATCTGTTTCCTTATTGCAAAAGCAGTTGTATGAACGGATTGGCCAGCAGCAGGTGACCAAAAAAGAAAGTGTGTATACCTGGCAGCGTTTAAGTATTGCCGCTGCGGCCGCAGTGATGTTTATTTCGGTGAGCATTATCTTTTTTATGCGCGCCAGGGAGAATAACGAACAGCTGGCTAAACATCAACCAAAAAGCGTAGAAGTAAATATCGCACCCCTGCCATCAGCTGGTGATACTGCTAAAAACGAAGACAGCGCAACTGCTGCTGTTGCTGAAAATGTAAGCGGGCCGGTTAGCGTAGGTATGGTGGATCCAAAGCGTAAATTTGATACACAGGTGATTCCTTCAGTGATAGAAAGTGCTTCTGATAAGGAATCCCGGCAAACCGAGATAAAAGATAGTGCTGCTGTGCAAACGACTGTTGCGGTACTTAAAGCAGAGGCGCGTGTAGCTTCGGTAGCCCCCGCAGGTTCAGCTCCGGTGGGAGGGTGGGCCAGTCTGGATAGCTATATCAATGACCACAATAAATTTGGTAAGGAAAATAAGACAGGCAAGTTTGTTGAACTCAGCTTTTTGATAGATGCTGAAGGTATGCCTTCAGCTATTAAGGTGGAGAAAACTGCAACGCCTGAATTTGATGCAGAAGCTATCAGGCTGATCAAGGAAGGGCCGAAATGGGAACTGCCAAAAACTACGGATACCAGGATCAGTTATACTATTGCATTTTAAAAGAAAATCCTTGGAATAGTCTGCCTGATTTCAGGCGGAATATTCCAAGGATTTTTTATGTAATGTATGTTATGAAAAAATGTGGATCAGGCTGTAGATAACTGCTGCCAGTGTAGCGGAAACCGGGATCGTTAATACCCATGCCCATAACAGGTTTACGGTTACGCCCCATCTTACTGCTGACACCCTTTTCAACAAACCAACCCCAACAATGGAACCTGTGATTGTATGCGTGGTAGATACCGGGATACCAAAGTGTTCTGTTAAACCCAAAGTTACCGCACCGGCAGTTTCTGCCGCTACCCCTTCAAAGGCATTTACTTTAGTTATTTTTGATCCCATTGTTTTTACAATTTTCCATCCGCCGCTCATGGTACCCAATGAGATTGCAGCATAACATGAAATTGGTATCCACTCTGGCATCGCGTCTCCTGTTTTTAATACGTTGGCAGCAACCATGGCCACGTAAATGATTCCCATTACCTTTTGGGCATCATTACCCCCGTGTGTAAAACTCAACGCGGCAGAAGATACCAGCTGAAGCTTTTTGAACCATTTCTCAGCAACCGATGGTCTGGCATTTTTTGCCAGGTGCAGCAGAATGATTGAAATGATCACTGATATAAACATTCCAATTACAGGTGCAAGCACAATAAATGCAATCACTTTTAAAATTGGTGTAAGGTTAATCGCGGCCATGACACTTACGCCCATGGTAGCGGCCTTTGCCATACCGGCACCTGCAAAACCACCAAGAAGTGTATGTGAGGAACTTGAAGGAATTCCGTACCACCAGGTAAACAGGTTCCACAAAATAGCGGCAACCAGACCTGCCAGAATTACCTCCAGGGTGATGTATTCTTCAAGAACCGTCTTGGCAATAGTATTTGCCACCTTATGATCGGTAAAATAAAAGTAAGCAGCAAAATTGAAAAGTGCTGCCCAGAGTACGGCTTGAAATGGGGTAAGGACTTTTGTAGATACAACCGTGGCAATGGAGTTGGCGGCATCGTGAAAACCATTGATATAATCAAAACCAATAGCCAGAATAATTACAACAACCAATAAGGTAGTTACCATTTTTTGAAGTTTTAAGCGTTCTTAACCAATATAGATTCCAACACATTCGCGGCATCTTCACATTTATCTGTTGCCATTTCAAGTGTTTGCAGAACTTCTTTTTGTTTAATCAGTTCAATTGCATTAGTCTCGAATTCGAATAACCTTGCGATTGCCAGGTTACAAACATAATCAGCCTGGTTTTCACCACTGTTAATCCGTACACAGGCATCAGCAATTACGCGGATGTTTTTGAAACTCCGCAGTTCCCTGATTGCCTTGTCCAAATCTGTACACATTTCTACCAGCAGTTCTGCCAGTTTGATCATGGCATCACCAATGTTTTTAATGTTGTATAATTCGATATTGGTAGCAGAGGCGTGGATATAATCGGCAATATCATCAACAGCACTTGCAAGTGCATGGATATCCTCCCTGTCGAAAGGAGTAATGAAGTTTTTACTCAGTTCAAGAAAAATTGAGTGGGTAATATCATCTCCAACGTGTTCTAAACGCTCGATTTCTTTGATGTATTCTTTTCTTTTTTCCCAGTCCTTGGTGCTTAACGCAAGGAAAAGCGCTTCCGAGATCTTCAATACATTATTTCCTGCTTGTTCAAAAAGCGGTTGGAATTTTTTGTCTTTTGGCGTAAAGAACTTAAAGATGTTATTCATGTTAACTATAAAATATGGTTACAAAAGTAGTAAGACAATGTTAAGTTAGTGTTAAGTGTTAACATAAATACATTATTTCTTCATTTAACCAGTCTTCTGCAGCGTAAAGGCAAAAGTGGTTCCGATCTGAAGGGTGCTTCTTACTGAGATAATTTGCTCGTGTGCCTCCAGAATATGCTTTACAATAGCCAGTCCCAGACCGGTTCCGCCAACTTCCCGCGACCGGTGTGAATCTATACGGTAAAAGCGTTCAAATAGGCGGGAAAGGTGTTTTTCATCAATTCCTATACCGTCATCTGTTACTTCAATCAGGTATTGGTCGTGTAATTCAAAAATCTTGATAGCCGTTGATCCACCTTGTTTTCCATATTTAACAGAATTTGAGATCAGGTTAATTATCACCTGACGGATTTTTTCACGGTCTGCCATCACAAACGCAGGATGGGTGTATTTATCTTTGAAGGAGAGGGTAATCTCCCTTTTTTTAGCTTTATCCTCCAGCCCTTCCATTACTTCTTTCGCCAATACCACAAAATCGAATTTCTGGTAGTTAATAGGGATCTCGCCAGATTCCAATTTAGATATTGAATCAAGGTCGTTGATCAGATAACTGAGCCTCTCTACGTTCTTTTCGGCCTTTTTAAGAAATTTAACAGCCATTTCCGGATCATCAAGCAAACAATCCTGCAATGTTTCTATATATCCCTGGATAGCAAAAAGGGGCGTTTTAAACTCATGCGACACATTGGACAAAAACTCTTTTCTGAACTGCTCTTGTTTTTTCAGCAAGTCAATTTCCTGTTTTTTTGCGCCTGCCCATTCTTTTACTTCGTGTTCCACATCATTGATGGGGTCTGAACTCACGTATTCGCCAAGGGCATCTTTAAGGTCTTTTCCTAGTTTTAGGTTATGGATCAACTTATAGATCAGCTTGATTTTTGAGTAGATGTATTTTTCCAGCAAATAATAAAAAAGGATAAAACTGGTAGCAAAGGAAATCCCAAAAGAGACAAGCATAAAATACCAGCTTTGCTGAAAGTGAAAATTTACCAAAGCGATGGACAGGGCAACTGCCAGCGCTGTAATCAGAACCAGGACACTTAACTTCATGAAGGCAATTTACGAGATAATTTTACAATTTTGTGTTAATTCGGAATACAATTTTTCGCCATTTCCCCTCTTCTTCTGCTTTCAGTAATGAATTTTGATGATGAAGTACTTTAACCGCTTTGTTTCTCAGTGAGATATTTCCAATACCTCTTTGGAACGTGTTGTGTATGAAGTTTCATGTTTTTCCGCGCAGGGATATTTGCACTCTTAAAATAGTCTTTCCAGAGCACTGCGTACAGGCCTTCCTTTTCTGACAATGCAGGAGATGAAGCGCTGATCATATTTTTTTGGGTATTGAAGTCCATTTTTATTTCTTCCACTTTTTCAAGATCATAGAATAATCCATAACGGCGTGGTATATCGTAAATGATCCACTTTTGGTCAGCATAGCGGTTTTTGAAATGGTTCATAATTAATGGAAGTACGTTGAAGTCAGGATCTATTCCACAGTAAAATATACCGTCGGCGGTATGCTGAAACCTGATAAAGGCCTCCATCCTGTGTTTTTCCCTTTCTACCTTTCTCGCTGTCTGGCTAACCATCAGCACAAAGGGGTTACCATAATTCTTTTCAGCGCCGGCTCCGTTAGCAAAAAGGTAACAGATGAACTCGAATAACGCGGTATAGGCATCGTCCTGCTCTGAAAGGTAGGTACAATAACATCTTCTGATCCAGCCCCTGGGTAATTTCGACTCCATTCCTTTCCAAACCCGGTCGGCCTTTTGGGCATCATTATAAATATGGAGGGTGCTGCTAAATGCATCTGGCAGAAATGCAGCTTCAGAGACAAGTTTTACTTGTCCGGGTTTACGTTCAAACCATTCAAAAACGGCGCATAATAAACCTTCAAGGCTTCCATCAAAAACATAAAAGGTCATTAGAAAAGGATCAGTTGGTTGGTGTCATGTTTGATGTATTTACTTTGACTCTCGGCCAGGATAAATGATTTGATCTGCGTTCCCTGATAATCTTTTAACTGATATGGGCTGTCTGCACATTTAATAAAATGTTTGGCCCTGTTGTAAGCTATGCCTATCTTTTGCAATTGATCAATCCGCAGTTTCCCAAACTTACGGGCCTGTATAATCTTTTTGGCCGAGCCTACACCAATGCCTGGAACTCTTAAAATTACTTTGTATGCGGCTACATTAATATCAACAGGAAAATGCTGCAGGTTGCGGAGTGCCCAGCTCAATTTGGGGTCAATATCAATATCCAGGTGGGGATTGGCATCGTTAAGGATTTCATTAACATGAAAACCATAAAAGCGCATCAGCCAGTCTGTCTGATAGAGACGGTTCTCACGGATCAAAGGCGGTTGCGAACCCAATACCGGTAGCCTGTTATCATTACTTATTGGCACATAACCGGAATAATAAACCCTTTTAAGAGAAAAGTTTCTGTAAAAAGCATCAGCAGTATGCATAATGTCTTTATCTGTCTCAGGTGTAGCACCAATAACCATTTGCGTACTCTGTCCTGCCGGCACAAATTTTGGAACACTCCTGATCAGTTTGCGTTCTTCTTTAAACTGTACAATTTGATTTTGCACAAAACCCAAAGGTTTGATCACATCCTGGTGGCTTTTATCGGGCGCCAGTAGTTTTAGTCCGCTTTCTGTTGGCATTTCCAGATTGATACTCATCCTGTCCGCATACATTCCCGCCTCCCTGATCAAATCTTCGCTCGCCCCAGGAATAGTCTTTAAGTGGATATAACCATTGAACCGTTCTTCCAATCGTAACTTTTTTACCACTCTCAACAACCTTTCCATGGTAAAATCCGCATTCTTAAAAATCCCGGAGCTCAGAAACAGCCCTTCAATGTAATTCCTGCGGTAGAAATTCATCGTCAGTTCCACAACTTCTTCTACTGTAAAGGCAGCGCGTTCAATATCATTGCTTTTCCGCGAAACGCAGTAAGCGCAGTCAAAAATACAGTGGTTGGTCAGTAAGATTTTTAGCAGGGAAACACAGCGTCCATCTTCTGTATACGTATGGCAAATACCAGAAGCATGGCTGTCACCCAAACCTTTATTATCGTTCTTTCTGGTCCCGCCGCTTGAAGAACAGGAAACATCGTATTTGGCCGCATCGGCCAGGATATTAAGTTTTGCTCGGATACGCTCAGACATAATACTATATTTTACTAACAAATATAGTATTAAATGACTAAATAATTTAGTTGATTTAGTTACCCTCCCATTCTTCGTAAAACTGAGAGAGGTATAAGAGCATAAACTGATGTCTTTTTGACGCAAGTTCCTGACCAGCTGAAGTTTTCATCAGATCTTTCAGGAGTAGCAATTTTTCGTAAAAGTGATTGATGGTGGGAGCGGTTGAGTTTTTGTAAGCTTCTTTACCCTGATCAGGTGCCGGCAAAACTGCTGGGTCGTACATTACGCGGTTCTTATACCCCCCATAAGTGAAAGCGCGAGCAATACCGATGGCACCAATGGCATCCAGGCGATCTGCATCCTGAACAATATCAAGTTCTTTAGATGCAAAATCTACTGTTCCAAGACTAGCCTTGTAACTCATGTTTTTAATAATGAGTTGTACATGCGTGCTGATTTCCGCCGGTATTCCTATCCCCAGCATAAATTTTCCGGCCAGAAGCGGGCCTGCTTCTTCATCTCCTCCATTGAACTTACTATCTGCGATATCATGCAGCAGTGCAGCAAGTGTTACCACCAGCAGGTCGCCGTTTTCCTTTGCATTGATGTTCAGCGCAGTTTTATATACACGTTCAATGTGGAACCAATCATGTCCCGCTTCCGCTCCGTTAAGGGTCTCTTTTACAAATCCCGTTGTTTTTTCCAGTATACTATCAATGTCCATTTGCATGGGACAAAGATATCTTATAGGGAATGATTTTTCGGCGATTGGCCTGACATAGGATTAATTTTTACACTTACCCTGTGGTCTACACAGATCAGCTGCATCACTTCAATCTCGAGAATGATGGCGATCTGAAATAGCCTGTCTAGCGTGATTTTACTGTAACCAAGCTCAATTTTGCTGTACGCATTTTGTGAAATTGACAGTTTAGCAGCAAGATAGTCCTGAGTATAATTTCTAAATTCTCTTACTTTTCTTATGTTGCCTGCCACAACTTTCGGTTTCAACTCCAGTGGGTCTTTCATAAATCTAATTTTTAAATTGGATTTTGGTATTAACGAAAAAAAAAATCCCCCGGATTTCTGTGAGGATGTTTCTGGTAGTTTTCCCCTTGTTTATCAGCTGATTTCGGACTCGCGCAAACGCGTTTAGTAGCATTTGGAATCACGTATGTGCCACAACCACAGGGAGTAATGTATTCTTTGGGGTTGTGGCATACAGAAATAAAAAAAATCCCGGATTGCCATCTTCTCGTTTTAATATTTGATAAGTACGGGACGTAAATCGTGTTTATTGAGGAGCTGCCGAAAACCTGAGAACGAGTAGGCGATAACCAAATAGAAAATTTAATTATGAAAATTCAGGAACTGAATGAAAACGAAATGGGAGAAATTAATGGAAGGAGGAACTCATTGGGAACTGCTCATACATAAATCCGCTTACGCGGCATTGTGGCAGAAGCAGTTCCCCTCAGTGGAGCGGACCAGAGTTTAATCCTCGGCCTTATGTTCTTTTGGCTGCGGTCTTTCATCATCCGCTCTCTTAGATCCATCGTACAAATCGTACTCCATCATCCGGCAGTCTAATTTACCGTTATAGAATTCAAGTTTCCTTGATGCCTTCAAACCTATTTTTTTAGCCAGATCAGGATTGCCAGTAAATATGTATCCCGTATAGCCTTTGCAATCCTTTTTCATGAAATCACCGATACGTTTGTAGGTCAGTTCCAGTTGAGAATGCACACCTAAACGTTCCCCGTACTCTGGATTAAATACTACCACGCCTTTTCCGCCTTCAGGCACCTGCGTATCAGCAAAATCACATACTTCAAAAGTAATCAGTGTGTCTACTCCTGCGGTTTTTGCATTTTTTCGGCTGATATCAACTGCGTCTTCTGATAAGTCGGTCGCTACAATCTGCAGATCAACGTTTTTAATCACCTGATCTTTAAGGATACGGCGTTCAGCAAAGAACACCTCTTCCTCGTAACCAATGATGTGCATAAAGCCATAGTTCATTCTAAACAATCCAGGCCTGCGGTTGGTAGCCAACAGCGCTGCTTCAATTGCCAGAGTTCCAGAACCACACATCGGGTTGATGAACGGTGATTTCTGGTCCCATTTGGTACTCATCACCACACCTGCTGCCAAAGCTTCAAGCATTGGTGCTAGATCGGAAGAG
>Ga0308164_10000342_pt1 | contig 91320 bp, 78 predicted proteins | sample PhyTR2_FD_201031 | JGI IMG/M metagenome (GOLD analysis project Ga0308164, IMG submission 201031) | Phyllosphere microbial communities from UC Gill Tract Community Farm, Albany, California, United States - DLSLT.R2 | ecosystem: Host-associated > Plants > Phyllosphere > Unclassified | place: USA... | reverse complement strand
TGTAGCGTATTTGTTTCATCCTTGTCTTTCATTGCCGCCCCTATTTTCTTCGGAACACCGAGGCGACAACTATCCTGACATGGAGGGCGAGCAAGAAAATGAAGTCGGCCGCCGGGCCGAGACCCGGCCCCCGCAAGAAAACCCTCAACTGCCGCTAAATGAGCACATGGGTGATCAATCCACCCAATAAAAAATCAAGCCGCCGCAGGATTATTCTTGGGATCCAACCTCCGCGCCTCACTATTGCGCGCATCCGTATCCTTCTGCCCGCTGACCACATCCTTATGTGCCTGCTGCACCATGGCATCGGGCTCACCATGGGTCATGTCGACGGATTGATCGCGTTCATGCGGCAGCTTCGGGGTTTCCACCGCGGTGTCGTCTCGTTCACGGTCGGTGGTGTTGACACTGCGCGGCGACTGGATCGTCTCGCCGGCGCGGTCCTTGGGATCGGAGTCCTGGGTTTCGCGGGATTGGGGCATGGTTCTTGTCCTGGAAAAAGAGAGCAGGAGTCCATGCTAGGCCCGATGGCGCGACCACGCTGTAGGCGGCAAGCGCGCCCCGCGATCCTACTTGCGCACCGGAATCGGCGTGCCCGCAGGCACCGGCACCGCGGTGACGCTGTTTTGCGGCGAACCTTCGATCACGCGGTCGGTGTAGGTCATGTAGACCAGCGTGTTGCGCTTGACGTCGAGCATGCGCACCACGCGCAGGCGCTTGAACAGCAGCGAGGAGCGCTCGCTGAAGACTTCTTCTTGCTGGCGCAGCGGCTCGGCAATCGCAATGGCGCCAGTCTGGTGGCAGCTGATCGAGGCTTCGGCACGGTCTTCGGCCAGGCCCAGGCCGCCCTTGATGCCGCCGGTGCGCGCGCGCGAGACGTAGCAGGTCACGCCGCGCACCTTGGGGTCGTCATAGGCATCGACCACGATCTTGTGGTCGGGGCCGATGAACTTGAACACCGTGTCGACCGAGCCGATGGTTTCGGTATGCGCCGCGCCGCAGCCGGCAAACGCCAGCAGCAGCAGGGCCTTGAGGGGCAGGTTGCGCATCATGGCGAAGCGCTCAAGCCGCGGTTTCTGCAGCGGCTTCATCGACATGCTTTTGCAGATGCGCCAGCGCCAGTTCGACCTGGTCGATCAGCACCAGGCACAGGTCGCCGGGCTGCAGGCGCGCGAGCGCGTGGTCGATGGCGACGAACTCGCCCTGGATTTCCGTGACGTAGCGGGTGCGCGTCGCGCCAGCCAGGCCCTGCTGCAGCAGGCGCAGCACCTCGCCGTCCTCGCGGCCGCGCTGGCAGGCGTCCTGGTAGAGCACGACATCGTCGAACGCCTGGCCCAGGATCTTCGTCTGGTCGCTGATGTCCTGGTCGCGTCGGTCGCCCGCGCCGCTGATGACCACGCTGCGCTTCTTAGCCGGCATGGCTTCGACGGCCTGGACCAGGGCGCGCATCGCGTCCGGGTTGTGGCCGTAGTCGGCAATGATGGTCGCGCCGCGGTAGTCCATGACGTTGAAGCGGCCCGGTGCGTTGTCGCTGTCGTTGACGAAGCCCGACAGGCCGCGGCGGATGGTTTCCCAGGGCAGGTTGGCGCCCCAGGCCGCGGCGGTGGCGGCCATGACGTTCTCGACCTGGAAGCCGATCGTGCCGGCACGCGTGATCGGAACGTCGCGCAGCGAAATGGTCTCGCGCCACGAGCCTTCGGCCGCGACGATCGAGTCGCCATCGACATAGACCACGCGGTTGCCCTGCGCGCGGTGCGTGGCCATGACGGGATGGTGGCGGTCGGCCGCGAAATAGATGATCTTGCCGGGGCAGACGCTGGCCATGGCCGCGACATGCGGGTCGATCGCGTTGAGCACGCCGTAGCCCGTGGGCGCGACGTTCTGCACGATCACGCGCTTGAGCACCGCGAGGTCCTCCACCGTGGTGATGAAATTCAGGCCCAGGTGGTCGCCCTCGCCGACATTGGTCACGACGGCGACCTGGCAGCGGTCGAAGCCCAGGCCCTCGCGCAGGATGCCGCCGCGCGCGCATTCGAGCACGGCCGCGTCGACCTCGGGGTGCGCCAGCACGTTGCGCGCGCTGCGCGGGCCCGAGCAGTCACCGCTGTCGATCTGGCGGCCGTTGACATAGACGCCATCGGTGTTGGTCATGCCCACGCGCAGTCCGTGCGCCGCGAACAGGTGGCCGATGATGCGCGCCGTGGTGGTCTTGCCGTTGGTGCCGGTGACCGCGATGACCGGGATACGGCCGTCCTGGCCGTTGGCGAACAGCTGGTCGACCATCGGCACGCCGACATGGCGCGGCTTGCCGAACGAAGGCGCGAGGTGCATGCGCAGCCCGGGCGCGGCATTGACCTCGACCACGCCGCCGTTTTGCTCCTCGAGCGGGCGCAGCATGGTTTCGCAGACCACGTCCACGCCGCAGATGTGCAGGCCGATGGTCTGCGCCGCTTCCACCGCGCGCGCCGCGATCTCGGGGTGCACGTCGTCAGTCACATCGGTCGCGCTGCCGCCGGTCGAGAGGTTGGCGTTGTTGCGCAGCACCACGCGCTGGCCCTGGGCCGGCACCGAATCGGGGGTCAGGCCCTCGGCGGCGATGTGCGCCACGGCGATGTCGTCCAGGCGGATCTTGGTGAGCGCCGTGCCGTGGCCCGTGCCGCGGCGCGGGTCCAGGTTGACGATGTCGACCAGCTCGCGCACCGTGTGCTGGCCGTCGCCCAGCACCTGGGGCGGCTCGCGGCGCGCGGCCGCGACCAGTTGGTCGCCAACCACCAGCAGGCGGAAATCATGGCCGGGCAGGAAGCGCTCGACCATCACCGTGCCGTACTTCGCGGCCGAGGCATAGGCCGACGCCAGCTGGCTGCGCTCGGTCAGGTTGACCGTGACGCCCTTGCCCTGGTTGCCGTCCTGGGGCTTGACCACGAAGGGCAGGCCGACTTCGAGCGCGACTTCCCAGGCTTCGTCCTCCGACTGAACCGGGCGGCCCAGCGGCACCGGAACGCCCGCCGAATGCAGCAGGCGCTTGGTCAGGTCCTTGTCCTGGGCAATGGATTCGGCGACGGCGCTGGTGTTGTCGAGTTCGGCCGCCTGGATGCGGCGCGCCTTCGCGCCCCAGCCCAGCTGCACCAGCGAGCCCGAGGTCAGGCGCCGGAACGGAATGCCGCGCGCCACGGCGGCGTCGACGATCGCGCCCGTCGAGGGGCCGATGCGCTCGTCTTCGTCGAGCTCGCGCAGCGCGCTGATCGCGGCTTCGGAGTCAAAGGCGGTGTCGCCCATCGCGGCCTGCACCAGCTCGAGCGCCTTTTCCATCGCCAGCCGGCCCACGGCTTCCTCGGTGTACTCCACGACGACCTGGAAGGTGCGGTCCTCGAGCGTCGCGTGGGTGCGGCTGAAGGTCACGGGGCAGCCGGCCTGGGCCTGCAGCGACAGCGCCGCGACCTCCATCACATGCGCGAGCGACAGGCGCTGGTCGGCGCCATGCGGCTGCAGCGGCGCGATGGTCGGAAAGCGCGCGCGCAGCTTTTCCTCGAAGCCAGCAATCGCGGTATAGCACTGTTCGTTGTCTTCGCACTGCACGATGGCTTCAATGGCGGTGCTGCGGGTCCAGAGGTTGGGGCCACGCAAGGCGCGGATGCGGGTGATGTGCATAGTCGTTTCTTTCAGAGAGCAGCCCGGTTCAAGCCGGCGTGCCAGTCGTCGTGGTGTATTCGAAGGTCTTGATGCCGGCGCCGATCAGGTCGGGCGAGATGTCGAGCGCCCAGGCGGCGGCAATCGCGGCCAGCAGCGCCGGAGTGTCGGGGCGGCGTCCGCCGGGCAGGGCCAGCGCGTCGAGCGTGCCGAGCACGCGCTCCTGCGCGCCCGTCGCCAGCACCACGTTGGCGCCCTTGACCAACACCGCACGCCCGCCTTCGCTGCTCTGGCGGTGCGCCGCGACCACGGCGTTGGCTGCGTCCAGCGCGTAGAGGATCACTTCGCCATCGCAGAGCTCGGCCAGCTCGGCGACTTCGGGCAGGTCGGCATTGAACACGCCCGCGCCATGGGACAGCACGACGTCGATCTGGGTGCGGATCACGCGGCGCATCTGGCCGGCTTCGTGCACATCGTGGTCGGTGAGCGTCTCGAAGCCGTCCATGTCGGTGACCACGCCGATCAGGCAGCGGTCATAGGCCAGGCCTTCCTCGAGAATCGAGCGCGAGGTGGTCTGGATCACCGCGGCCTCGGCCAGGCGGTTTGTGAGCAGGCGGTGCGCGCCGGCCCAGTTCGCGGTATCGGATTTCTGCGTCTGGCGGTTGGCGAGGAACATGCCCTCGCTGCTGGCCACGCCCGTGCGCTTGCCCGACAGCTGCAGCAGCCAGCCGACCAGCCGCGCGACAAACGCGTTCTCGCGCGTGCCGACGATGCCCACGACGGGAATACGGCCCGCATCGGTGTCTTCCTCGGTGCGCGGGAACAGGTGGTCGGCAATGGCCATGCCCACGGGGCGTGGCGCGCCGTGCGTGGGCTTGAGGTGCATCAGCAGGCCCGGGCCGGCATTGACCTCGAGGATCGCGCCCTGGCCCTCCATGGGCTGCGATACGTCCTTGAGGATCATGTCCATGCCGGCGATGTCGAGCCCGACGATCTTCGCCGCGAGCGTCGCGTAGTAGGCAACGTCAGGATGCACGTCGTCGGTGCAGTCGATGGCCATGTTGCCGTTGCGCTGCAGCAGCACCGCCTGGCCCTTGGGGATGACGGAGTCCGCGGCAACGTTCTGGCGCTTGAGCTCGAGCTTGACGGCGCCGGCCTGCAGGTTGATCCAGTCGAGCGGGAATTCCTGCTCGGGGCCGCGGCGCGGGTCCTGGTTGAGCACGTCGACGAGCTCGCCCAGCGTGGCTGTGCCGTTGCCGTAGACGCTCACGGTCTCGCCCTTGGTCGCGGCGACGACCTTGCCGCCGACGACCAGGATACGGTGCTCGATGCCGTCGATGAACTTCTCGACGATGACGTCCGAGCCCTCGGGCTGGGCGAGCGCGAAGGCGGTCTTGACGTCGGCCTCTTCATAGAGCTCGAGCGTCACGCCGCGCGCATGGTTGCCGTCCGAAGGCTTCACGGTGACGGGGGTGCCGATCTCCTGGGCGATCTCCCAGGCTTCCTCGGCGCTGTTGACCACCTGGCCCTCGGGCACGGGCACGCCGCAGGCAGCGAGCAGGCGCTTGGTGAAGTCCTTGTCCTGGGCGATGCCTTCGGCGATCGCGCTGGTCTGGTCGGACTCGGCCGTCCAGATGCGCCGCTGCGCCGCGCCGTAGCCCAGCTGCACCAGGTTGCCTTCGTTGAGGCGGATATGCGGGATGCGGCGTTCGCCCGCGGCATCGACGATGCAACCGGTCGAGGGGCCCAGATAGCGGTCGTTGATCGCGGTCTTGATCGCGTGGATCGCGGGCTTGAGGTCGAAGGGCTCGTCGTTGATCGCCGCCATCAGCAGCTCATGGCCCTTTTCGAGCGCGACGCGCGCCACGGCTTCCTCGGGGCAGCGGAACACCATGCGGTAGACACCGCGGCGCGAGATCTCGCGCGTCTGGCCGAACTCGGCGGGCAGGCCCGCGAGGTTGAGCAGCTCGATGACCACATGCTCGAGCACATGGCCCATCCAGGTGCCGCCCTCGAGCCGCTGGATGAAGCCGCCGCGCTCGCCGACACCGCAGGTGTGCTCGATCAGGTCGGGCAGCCAGCTGGTCAGGCGTTCGTTGAGGCCGGGAATCTTGTTGGACGGAAAGTCCTCGAGTTCACCCAGATCCAGCCACACCTCGAGCACGGGCCGATAGGTCCAGACACTGGGGCCTCGCAGGAAGGTGGTACGCAGGAGTTGGATGTCGTTGAGTTTCGCCATGTCATTCAGCGGTAAAAATGGGGGGGAACCAGCGCTTCGCATCCGGTCCGGGAATGAGAGGCATTGTGACGGTTGTCAGCCTGATCGCGGGCTCGCGCGTTGAGCAATGGGTAACGAATGTCCGGCGTGCCACGATTACCATGCCGACACGGTGGTCCGTATGACTCCGGGAGCCGCCAGCGGCAGAGGAAAATAATTCAACATGCAACATCACCATACTGTGGACGCTTCGGCCGTCTTTGCCGGCCCTCTGGGGGACGACCTGCGAGCCAAGCTCGCTTCTGATGAGAACGTCCTGGCCGTCGTCCCGGTTGACCTGAGTGCGGATTTGCAGTTTGGCAATGGACTATTGGCCCTGACGCAAGAAAGGTTGCTGAGCTGCGATCCGCAGACGCACCAATGGAAAGAGTGGCCGCTGGCCGTCGATCTGAGCCTGCGCCTGCAGGACCATGGCGGTGTGGGGCACCTCGCGCTGCACGACCACGATGCGCGCCTGCAGCACTGGTACATCACGCTGACCCACCAGGCGGCCATGGTGCTGCTGCAGCAGCAGTTCGACCGCCAGCGCGAGCGCATCGCGCGCCAGCAGGCCTATAGCGCGGTGGAAGACGAGGAGACCGCGCACTGTCCCGTTTGCCACGCGACGCTGCCGCCCAACACCGACGACTGCCCGGCCTGCGCGCGCCGCCAGGCCCCCCAGACCTCGACCTGGGTGCTGCTGCGCCTGTGGCGCTTCGCCAAGCCCTACCAGGGCCAGCTGCTGCTGGGCTTCCTGCTGACGCTGGCCACCACCTGCGCCCAGCTGGTCGCACCCTACCTGACCATTCCGCTGATGGACAAGATCCTGATCCCGTTCCAGAACGGCGAGCAGATCGATCCCGGGCTGGTGGGTTTCTACCTCGGCGCGCTGCTGATCTCGGCGCTGGCCGCCTGGGCACTGGGCTGGGCGCGGACCTTCGTGCTGGCCAAGGTCTCCGAGCGCATCGGCGCCAACCTGCGCACGACGACCTACAACCACCTGCTGACGCTGTCGCTCGACTATTACGGCAGCAAGCGCACCGGCGACCTGATGGCACGCATCGGTGCCGAAACCGACCGCATCAACCTGTTTCTGTCGCTCAACGCGCTGGATTTCGTCACGGACGTGCTGATGATCGTGATGACCTCGGTCATCCTGTTCTCGATCAACCCCTGGCTGGCGCTGGTCACGCTGGTGCCGCTGCCCTTCATTGCCTGGATGATCCACACCGTGCGCGACCGTCTGCGCACCGGCTTCGAGAAGATCGACCGCGTGTGGTCCGAAGTCACCAATGTGCTGGCCGACACCATTCCCGGCATCCGCGTCGTCAAGGCCTTTGCCCAGGAAAAGCGCGAAGCCGCGCGCTTCGACGAAGCCAACCAGATCAACCTGGAAGCCAACGACAAGGTCAACAAGACCTGGTCGGTGTTCACGCCCACCGTGACGCTGCTGACCGAGATCGGCCTGCTGGTCGTCTGGGCCTTCGGCATCTACCTGGTCGCGGACGGCTCGATCACCGTCGGCGTGCTCACGGCATTCATCGCCTATATCGGCCGCTTCTACACGCGGCTGGACTCGATGAGCCGCATCGTCTCGGTGACGCAGAAGGCCGCCGCCGGCGCCAAGCGCATCTTCGACATCCTCGACCATGTGAGCAACGTGCCCCAGCCCGCCAACCCGGTGAAGATGGACAAGGTGCAGGGCGCGATCACAATGAAGGACGTGGGTTTCCGCTATGGCAGCCGCAGCGTCATCAAGCACCTGGACCTGCACATCAAGCCCGGCGAGATGATCGGCCTGGTCGGCCACAGCGGCTCGGGCAAGAGCACGCTGGTCAACCTGATCTGCCGCTTCTTCGACGTGTCGGCCGGCTCGATCCAGCTCGACGATGTCGACGTGCGCCGCATCTCGGTGTCCGACTACCGGCGCAACATCGGCCTGGTGCTGCAGGAGCCGTTCCTGTTCTTCGGCACCATTGCCGAGAACATCGCCTACGGCAAGCCCGAGGCGACGCGCGCCGAGATCGTGGCCGCGGCGCGCGCCGCGCATGCACATGAATTCATCCTGCGCCTGCCCCAGGGCTACGACTCGCTGGTCGGCGAGCGCGGCCAGAGCCTGTCGGGCGGCGAGCGCCAGCGCATCAGCATCGCGCGCGCGCTGTTGATCGACCCGCGCATCCTGATCCTCGACGAGGCGACCTCGGCCGTCGACACCGAGACCGAAAAGGAAATCCAGAAGGCGCTCGACAACCTGGTGCAGGGCCGCACGACGATTGCGATCGCCCACCGCCTGTCGACGCTGCGCAAGGCCGACCGCCTGGTGGTGATGGACCGCGGCGAGATCGTCGAGGTCGGCCCGCACGACGAACTGATCGCGCTGCGCGGCGCCTACTGGCGCCTCTACGAAGCCCAGGCGCGGCGCGCCGAAGAAGATGCACAGGCCGCGGGCCTGCTGCTGCAAACCTCGCTGACCGAAGGACAGAGCCATGCGTGAAACCCCCGTTCAGACCCCGCTCGATCTGCAGCGCGATGCCCATGGCTGCCTGGTGCTGACGCTGGCCGACGGCACGCAACATGTGGGCATCGTGCCGGTGCGCGCCTTTCCGATGGCCGCGCCGCTCGAGGGCCTGTCGCTGATGCGCAGCGACGGCAAGGAAGCGCTGTGGCTCGCGCACATGGACCAGCTGCCAGCCGCCGCGCGCGCGCTGATCGAGCAGGAGATAGCGGCGCGCGAGTTCGTGCCGACGATCCTGAAGATCCGCAGCGTGTCGAGCTTTTCCACGCCCAGCACCTGGGAGGTCGACACCGACCGCGGCCCGACCCAGCTCGTGCTCAAGGGCGAGGAAGACATCCGCAAGCTGCATGGCCGCACCCGGCTGCGCATTGCCGGCAGCGACGGCCTGCAGTTCGCGGTGCCCGATTCCGGCGCGCTGGACCGCCACTCGCAGCGTCTGCTCGAGCGTTTTCTATAGCAGCCGGGCCTGATGGGGCTTGGGGCCAGTGCATTCTGGTTGCTGGCGCCGCATTTTTTTGCAGAAATCGCTTCAGTTCCGGCGCATGCTGCCGATAGAGATACGAAGGCGGGAAGTTACCGCCATCTGTCACCTATAGAGCCACCGAAGGACCCCACATGCCCATCACACCCATCGATCGATCGTCTGCCTGGCGACCTCAGGGCGCTGATCTGTATTCCACCGGCGCATCGGGCGCGGTGGCGGTGCGTCCGATCCATCCCGTGAACCCGGTGGAATCGGTGGACCGCCTGGGCGAAGGCGCGATCGTGCGCGAACCCGGCCAGCCCGAGGCTCCGGACCAGTCCAACCGCGACTGGACCGTTGTTGAGGAAAAGAAACAGGCCGAGGAAGTCGAGGAGCCGCCCAAGGAGCCGATCCACAAGCAGCTGATCGAGCATCTGCAGTCGATGTGGCGCGCCAGCGCGATGGTGGTCGAGCACGCGGAGCAGGTCAACAAGACCGACGAGGTCGAGCGCAACAAGCTGCTGGTGAAGGAGGAGCCGTTGACTTATTCGGAGCCGAAGATCAAGCGTACCCAAGGACTTTAAATTCGGGCTTTTCACTGGAGTTTGACCACACTTCGACAGGCTCAGTGTGAACGGGGAAAAGCCATCGCCCCAAGCGTGGCGTGGCTGTCAAACCGTTCGTCCTGAGCTTGTCGAAGGATGAACGGCCTGCCCTCAAGCTTCGTCACTTCTTCTGTGACGCCTGCTCCGCCGCCTTCGCCGCAGCCCTTTCCGCCCGATACTGCACCGCAAACACTTCAACCTCCTGGAACGACACGAAGCCGTCCTTGTCGGTATCCGCGGTATCGAACGCCGCGGCCAGGCGCGGGAACAGCGCGACTTCGGCGCGGCTGAGCTTGCCGTCCTTGTTGAAGTCGAGCATCTGGAAATCGCGCCGGGCCTTGATCTCGCCCTTGCTCAGCGGTGCAGCGCTGGCGACGGGATCGGCCGCCACCGCATCGGCCTCGGCCGCCGCGGCATCGGCCGCCGCGGCATCGGCCGCCGCGGCATCGGCCGCCGCGGCATCGGCCGCCGCGGCAGCCGCCGTGCCATCCGCCGGGGGCGTCTGCGCCAGACTCAGCCCGCAGGCGGTCAGAAGCACCAGCCCGCAAAGCAGGCCGGTCGTGCGTTGGGAAAGCCAGGAAAGGGGAGTGGTATCTGCCATGCGGACCATGGTGCCACGGCCGGGCAGGCACGGGCGAACAGGGCGCGAATCACCCCAGCACGGACTGCTTGCGGATGGTTGCAGATGTTTCCACTGGGCGCGGCGCGCTGCGCGACACGCCAAGCGACGCGCTATTTGACGAACTGGTTGAGTTCCATGATCGGCATCAGCACCGCAAGCACGATCAGCATCACGACCAGCCCCATGACCACGATCAGCAGCGGCTCGAGAATCGTCGCCAGGTACATGGCGCGGCGCTGGACCTCGGTGGACAGCTGGGTCGCGGCGCGCTGCAGCATCACGGGCAGCTGGCCGGTCTGCTCGCCCAGGCGCGCGAACATCGACAGCAGCCCCGGAAAGCGTTTCTTGGACAGGGCGGAAGCCAGCGGCGCGCCTTCGCGCACCAGCACCAGCGCGTCGAGCGCATCGGCGCGCAGCGCCCGGTTGCCCAATGTCTCTGCCGCTGCCTGCAGCGCGCGCAGGATCGGCACGCCCGCGCCGGCCAGCATCGCCAGCGTGCTCGCAAAGCGCGCGGCGTTGTAGCTGCGCGCCAGGCGCCCGATCAGCGGCAGTCGCAGCCAGGCCGCATCGAAGCGCTCGCGCGTGGCCGGAATGCGCAGCAGATGGCGCGCGATCAGCGCCCCGGCCACCAGCGCGCCGAGCATGGCCCAGCCGTAAGCACGCACGAAATCGCTGATCGCCAGCAGCGCCACGGTGAGGATCGGCAGCGCACGCTTGGTGCCGACAAACACGCCCGCGACCTGCGGCACGACATAGCTCACGAGAAACAGCACGATCACGACCGCGACCAGCGAGACGATCGCCGGATAGAGCGCCGCGCCGATCAGCTTGGACTGCAGCGCCTGGCGCGCCTCGAGGTCATCGGCCAGGCTGGACAGCACCAGCCCCAGGCTGCCGCTCGACTCGCCCGCGCCGATCACCGCGCAGTAGATCTCGGAGAACTCGCGCGGGTGCTGCTGCAGCGCGCGCGCGAAGGTCGAGCCCGCATTGACCTCGGCGCGCAGCGTCGCCAGCAGGTGGTGCTGGCGCTGGTCTTCGGCTTCGTCGGCCAGCGCGCTGAGCGCGCGCTCGAGCGGCAGGCCCGAGGTCACGAGACCGGAAAGCTGGCGCGTCCAGACGGCGAGCGCGCTGGCGTTGAACACCGGGCGCGTGAACCAGCGCTCCTGCCAGCCCATCTCGGCGCCGGGCGCGGCGCCCGAGCCCAGCGGGACCACGGCGATGGGCACCAGTGCCTGAGCGCGCAGCAGGTTGCGCGCGGACTTCGGATTGTCGGCCTCGAGCGTGCCCTTGCGGGAGGCGCCCTGGGCGTCGATGGCTTCATACGAAAAGGCGGGCATGGAAAGGAGCGCTAGAGGAAGTCAGCACATGTTAGCCGCTGGCGATGACATTCCCGATACGCGCGGACCCGAGGGTGCCGCCGCGGCCGGCGGGCCGGGCCTTCAACCGGCCATGGCCTGGGCTGCGATCTCCAGCGAGCGCAGGCGCAGCGCCGGGTCGTAGACATCGCTGACCAGCATGAATTCGTCGGCCTGGGTCGATTGCGCCAGCGACTGGAAATGGCGGCGCACGGTTTGCGGGCTGCCCACGACGCCGGCGCGCAGGAAGTCATGGATGGCCGCGCTTTCCGACGGCGACAGCTGGGCCGCGTAGTTCTCGGTGGGCGCCTGCAGCCGCGTGCGCTGGCCCGTCAGGATGCCCAGGATGCGCTGGTAGGTGCTGCTGGCGAGGAACTCGGCTTCCTCGTCGGTGGGCGCGCCAATGACCGGCACGCCGACGACCACATAGGGCTTGGCGAGCGTTGCCGAGGGCCGGAACAGCTCGCGGTACATCTCGAGCGCCTGGTGCAGCATGCGCGGCGCGAAGTGCGAGGCAAACGCATAGGGCAGGCCCATGTGCGCCGCGAGCTGCGCCGAGAACAGGCTCGAGCCCAGCAGCCAGATCGGCACATTGGTGCCCGCGCCCGGCATCGCGATGATGCGCTGGCCGGGCGTGACCGGGCCCAGCAGCTGCTGCAGCTCGGCCACGTCGCGCGGGAAGTCCTGTTCGGTCTCGACACGGTCGCGGCGCAGCGCGCGCATCGTCGGCCCGTCGGTGCCGGGCGCGCGCCCCAGGCCCAGGTCGATGCGCCCCGGGTACAGCTCGGCCAGCGTGCCGAAGGCTTCGGCCACGACCAGCGGCGCATGGTTGGGCAGCATCACGCCGCCCGAGCCCACGCGAATGCTCTTGGTGCCGCCCGCGACATGGCCGATCAGCACGGCCGTGGCCGAGCTCGCGATGCCCGGCATGTTGTGGTGCTCGGCCAGCCAGTAGCGCGCAAAGCCCAGTTCCTCGGCTTTTTGCGCGGTGCGCAGCGCGATATCGAGCGACTCGCCCACGCTCATGCCTTCGCGCACGGCCACGAGATCGAGCAGGGAGAGACGGATGTCTTGGAGGTTTTTCAGCATGCGGACAATTCTGTCAGTTATTCATCGAGCCCGCAGGGCCCGGCGAAACCGACATTCCTTGGATCAGGGGCAGACTGCCGCCTCCGCCTGCAAGAGCACTGCAGCCGCTCAGCGGGTGCTGGTGACCCGTCGGGTGATTTCGTTCTTGCAAGTGATGCCGACCACGATGCACCAGACAAAGGACAGCACCGCGATGCCCCAGTTCTCGCTGCCCATTTCCATCGCGATGAAGGACAGCGGCAGCGCGACCAGCGCCGCGAGCCGGATGCTGCGGCGCAGCTGGCTTTCCGTCAGCCGGATCTTGTAGAACAAAAGCAGCCCGTAGCTGGCGATCGCCAGCACGGTCAAAAGCAATAGCGTCGCGCCGCCGTAGGGCGCGCTCCAGGTGATAAGGGATTCCATCATGCAGCGATTGTCGCTGCAGGCGCATTGACCCTGCAGCCACGCTTCAGGGAATGTTGAGCGCGGCCTTCATGGCGTTCCACGCCGTGCCATTGATGGACTGCTTCAAGCGCAGCGGCCGGCCCGCGGCGGCCAGCGCGGACGCGGGCCGGGGCAGGTCGTTGCCACGCGGGCAGCGCACGCTGCTGTGCCAGGGCGACACCCCGGAAGCGGCGTCCGCATTGAAAAAATGCGTCTGCCACTGGGCGAAAAAGCGTGCGCCGGCGGGGAAGGTCGCCGCGCCCAGGGCCTGCGGATCCAGCGTGAACAGGCTCTGGTGCACGATCGATCCAGGCGCGCGCTCGCGGGCCTGTACTTCCTGCACGAAAGCCGCCATCGAACGATGGGACAGGTCCGTGACTTCCACCTGGATCTCGAACAGCGCGGCCCGGGGGGGCGGCGGCTGCGTCACGCCCAGCAGCAGCCGGATCCGCGGTGCCATCTTGTTTCTTGCGGCGATTTCAATGCGTGCCGGGGTGCCTCGGCTGCGCAGATATTCCTCGCGCCCGGTGTAGAGAAATCCCTTGGCTGCTTCGACGCACAGCGGTGCATCCGAAGGGGTTCTCGGGTTGCCCCGGATCAGGCCGCCATAGACCGGGTCCCAGAGCAACTGGCCGGCCGTGTTGGCCACGCCGTCGGTGCTTTCCAGGTAGAAGTCGTAATGGGTGGGGCTCACGAAGTTGAACGCCGTGAGCCGCGGCGATTCCTCCTCCGGGTGCCCCGGGGCCTCGCCCGCGCGCACGGCAAGCGCCAGGCAAAGAAGCAATGCCGCGGCAAAGGGGTGCGAGCCGCAGCGGGAGCGTTTTGCATGCGTCATGCACGCCATTTTTCCGCCCCGGACAGTTCTCGGAATCAGGATGCAGCCCGCGGCAGGATAGGAAACCCTGCCGCCGCCATGCCCGCTATCAATCGCGCGTGACGCGCAGCACTTCCTCGGGCGTGGTGATGCCCGAGCGCACCAGCCGCTCGCCGTCGTCGCGCATCAGCGTCATGCCGCTGGCCAGCGCCGCGGCGCGGATGTCGGCTTCGCTCGCCTGGCCGTGGATCTGGCTGCGGATCGCATCGTCGACCACCAGCAGCTCGAACACGCCGGTGCGGCCCTTGTAGCCGCTGGGCTCGGTCGCATCGAGCTTGCGCACCAGCCGCTGGGCCAGCACGCCGAGCAGCGAGCTGCTCAGCAGGAAGGGCTCGACGCCCATGTCGATCAGCCGCGTGACGGCGCTGGGCGCATCGTTGGTGTGCAGCGTGGCCAGCACCAGGTGACCGGTCAGCGAGGCCTGGATCGCGATCTGCGCGGTCTCGAAGTCGCGGATTTCGCCGATCATGATCACGTCCGGGTCCTGGCGCAGGATCGCGCGCAGCGCCTTGGCGAACGTCAGGTCGATCTTGGAGTTGACCTGCGTCTGGCCGATGCCCGGCAGCTCGTACTCGATCGGGTCCTCGACGGTCATGATGTTGCCGCTCGTCGCATCGAGCCGCTGCAGCGCCGCGTACAGCGTCGTGGTCTTGCCCGAACCCGTGGGCCCGGTGACCAGGATGATGCCGTGCGGCTGGCGGATCAGCGCCTCGATGCGCGTGAGCGTGTCGCCCTGCATGCCCACGGCCTCGAGCGTGAGCTTGGAGCCGCTCTTGTCGAGCAGACGCAGCACGGCGCGCTCGCCGTGGGCGCTGGGCAGCGTCGAGACGCGCACGTCGATCGCGCGCGTGCCCAGGCGCAGGCTGATGCGCCCGTCCTGCGGCAGGCGCTTTTCCGAGATGTCGAGGTCGGCCATGATCTTGAGCCGCGAGATCAGCGCCGCATGCAGCGCGCGGTTGGGCTGCACGACCTCGCGCAGGTCGCCGTCCACGCGGAAGCGCACGCTCGAATGGCGCTCGTAGGGCTCGATGTGGATGTCGCTCGCGCCATCGCGCGCGGCCTGCGTCAGCAGCGCGTTGAGCATGCGGATGATCGGCGCGTCGTCGGCGGTCTCGAGCAGATCCTCGACGGCCGGCAGATCCTGCATCATGCGCGACAGGTCGGCATCGGACTCGACTTCGCTGACGATGCGCGCCGCGTTCGACTCGCCCTGGGCATAGGCGGCGCTGATGCGCTGGGCCAGCAGCGTGGCATCGATGGCCTGCCACTGCGGCACCGCGAACTTGCGCTGCACTTCGGACAGCGCCTGGAAGTCGGGCGCGGGCCCATGCCAGAGCACGGGCTGGTGGCCGTCGTCTTCGATCAGCAGTTGCGCGCTGCGGGCATAGGCGTAGGGCAGGGGATAACGCATGGCGGGGCTCAGGGCGCGCTGTAGGCTTCGTCGGTCATGGAGATCGGCTGGATGCGCGTGCGCGGCTGCCGGGGCACCTCGGGCGCGAAGGGCACGGTGGCCAGCGGCTGGGCCGGCCCGCCCGGCTGCAGTGTCGGCAGCACCGGTGCGCCGGTCACGCTGTCGAGGATGACGCTGGGCGCCGGCTGCAGGCCCTGCTGCGCCGCGCGGATGATGTCGTAGCGGTCCGTCATCAGCGCGTCGGCCGCGGCCGCATCGCGCACCACGACCGGGCGCAGGAATACCATCAAGTTGGTTTTTCGGCGCGAGCGGTTCTCGCTGCGAAACAGGTTGCCGATGCCCGGAATGTCGCCAAACAGCGGCACCTTGTCCTCGGACTGCGCGTAGTCGTCCTGCAGCAGGCCGCCGAGCACGATGATGCTGCCGTCCTCGACCAGCACGTTCGATTCGATCGAGCGCTTGCTGGTGGTGGGGCCGTTGATGTCCTTGAGCGTCGAGGCATCGATCTTCGAGACCTCCTGGTAGACCGACATCTTCACCGTGCCGTTCTCGTTGATCTGCGGGCGCACGCGCAGCATCAGGCCCACGTCCTTGCGCTCGACGGTGGTGAACGGGCTCACGCCCGAGGTGCCGGTGGTGCTCGCGTAGGAGCCGGTCACGAAGGGCACGTTGTTGCCGATGATGATCTTGGCTTCCTCGTTGTCGAGCGTCATCAGGTTGGGAGTCGACAGCACGTTCGCGTCGCCGCTGTTTTGCAGGAAGTTCGCGAGCGCGCCGAGGTAGTACCGGCCGTTGATGCGCGGCGCGATGCCGACGTTCAGGCCCGCGCCCAGGCCCGAGAGCGCCGCGGCCGCACCCGTGGTCGCACCCGCGGCGATTCCGGCCGTGACGCCCAGGATGTTGGCGCCGCTGGTGCCCGAGTTGGTGCCGATCACGCCCATGGTGCTGCCGTTGTTGCCCAGCAGCGACTGCCACTGCACGCCGAACTGCGCGAGCTTGTTGGCCGAGACTTCGACGATCAGGCTCTCGACGAGCACCTGCGCGCGGCGTCCGTCGAGCTGGTCGATGACCGCGCGCAGCTGCCGGTACAGCGGCGGCGGCGCGCTGATGATCAGCGAATTGGTCGTGGGATCGGCCTGGATCTGACCGCCGGTCGAGGGCTGGTTGCTGCTGCCGAAGCTGCCGCCGCTGCTGTCGCTGCCCAGGCCGCCGCCGATGCCGCCGCCGGTGCCCGACATGCTGCTGGTGCCCGATGCGGTGCTGCTGGTATTGGTGGTGGGCGTGGTGCGCGTGGTGTTGGTGCCGCCCAGGGACGCGCCGCCGCCGGCGGCCGAGCCCACGCCGCCATCGCTGGCCATCGCCGCGCGCAGCGTGGTGGCCAGCGTCACCGCATCGGCGTTCTTCAGATAGACCACATGGATGTTGCCGCTGCTCGCCGCCGAGCTCGCATAGGCGGGCTGGTCGAGGCGCGCGATCAGCGAGCGCACCTGGGCCAGGCGCGCCGGGTTGGAGGCGCGCAGCACCAGCGCATTGCTGCGCGGCTCGGCCATCAGCGTGGTCTTGAACGAGGTGTCGGTCTGGCCCTGTGCCACGGCGCCGGGCACCGCGCCCGCGCTGCCGCCTTCGATCAGCCGGCTCACCAGCACCGCCATCTCGGAGGCCACCGCATGCTGCAGCGGAATCACTTCGACGTCGGTGGCGTTGGACACGTCCATCGCGGCGACGATGCGCGACAGGCGCTGCACGTTGTCGGCGTAATCGGTGATGACCAGCGAGTTGTTGCCCGGGTTCACGTTGATGGTGTTGTTCGGGCTGATCAGCGGGCGCAGCACCGGCACCAGGTTGGCGGCGTTCTCGAAGTTGAGCTTGAAGATCTGCGTCACGATCTGGCCGCCGCCCGGCGCGCTGCCGCGCCCGCCCTGGGACACGGCGACGCTGCCCGACTGCAGCTTGGCGTCGGCCTCGGGAATCACCTTGTAAAGGCCCGCGGCCTCGACCACGGTGAAGCCCTGCAGGCGCAGCGCCGCGAGGAACTGCTGGAACGCCTGGGCCGGCGCGAGCGGCTTCTCGCTGATCAGCGTCATCGTGCCCTTGACGCGTGGATCGACCACGACGTTGCGCCCGGTGATGGTTGCCATGGTGCGCGCCACGGCCTCGATCTCGGCGCCCGCGAAATTGAGCGTCACCGGTTCGTTGCTGCGCGCCGTGGTCTGGGCCGAGACGCCGCCGCAGGCCAGCACGGCCGCGGCGGCAAGGGAGTGGAGGGCGACGCGCAGGCCGCGTGCATTGAGGAACGTCATGGAATTAGCCCAGGGAGATGATGGAGCGCGCGCCGCTGCGCCGCCCGATGATATTGAGAAAGTTGGCCAGCGCCGCCTCGCGCTCGGGCGTGGCCGTGGCCTCGCCGTTGAAGCGCAGGCGCTGTCCGACCCATTGGCCCGTGCCGCTGAGCTGCAGGTGGCCTTCGAGCGTGCTCAGCGTGAGCTGCGGGGTGTCGCCACCCGCGAAGACCAGCCGGTAGCTGCCCATCGGGCGCAGCGTCGACAGCCGGGAAGAGACGCCCAGTGCGTCCAGTTGTACCTGTCCTTCGCTGCGCAGGCGCCCCGCGATCCACTCGAGCCGCAGCCCCTGGGTGCGCAGCAGCAGCTGGCCCTGGATCTGCGCCGTGTTCCAGGGCGTGCCCAGGCCCGTGAGCAGCCCTGCGGGCCATTCGCTTTGCTGGTCCTGCACCTGCGCCTCGACACCCTGCCAGTGCAGCAGCAGGCGCGCCTGCAGCGGCTGCGGCGTGCAGCACGCGGTCTCGAGCTGCAGCCGCATGCCGCGCCACGCGGGGCGCAGCTGCCACTGCACGCGCGAGGGCAGCGCCAGCGGATCGCGGCTGCCCGCGCCGCCGCTGAGCACCAGGCGCGCCGAGCCGGTCCAGACCGTGCCGCGCGCCTCGCGCAGCTGCAGCTGGCCGGCCGTGGCGCGCTCGAGCCCGAGCGCCAGCCAGTGCGCGGGCGCGCACAGCACCAGCGTCAGCATGCCGCCGAGCAGCGCGCCCACCACGCCCCAGAGCGCCGGCGTGCCGGCGGCTGCGGGCGCCCGGCCGCGCCGGGTGAAGCGCACGGCTTTCATGGCGCGGCTTCCACGGGCAGGCCCAGCACCAGGCTGCCGTCCCATTGCTGGTCATTGCTGCCCGGGGCCACGCCGGTCGCGGCCGTCAGGCGCATTTCCACCGCGCCGACGCGCAGGTTCTGGCGCGCCTGGCCGAGCCAGGCGGCCAGCGCCGGCGCCGGCACGTTCTTGAGCGTGAGCTGCGCGCGCTCGCCCTGCAGCACCAGCCGCGCGCCTGTGCCCAGCGTGCTGACCGATTCCTGCAGGCTGCGCTGCAGATCGGGGCGCGCCGCGGGCAGCGCATTCGGGCTTTCGGTGGAGGGCGGCGGCAGCTCGGCCTGCAGGCGCTGGGCTTCGGCTTCGAGGCGCTGCATGCGCTGGAGCTGCTGGTCGAGCAGCGCATGCTGGGCCGGCGCCGCGCGCAGCGTCTGCAAGGCCGGCGCGAGCAGCACCCACCACAGCAGGGCCAGGCCGACCGTGCCCGCGGCGAGCGCCAGCGCCTGGCGCTCGCGCGGCGCGAGGCTGGACCAGCGCGCGCGCAAGGTGTCGAGGCGGGCGTTGCGGGGGGACTTCATGGTTGTTCCTTTGCATGCAGCACCAGGCCCTGCGCGTCGACGCGCGCGGCGTAGCCCTGCGCCGCCAGTTTCGACTGCAGCTGCTGCTGCGTGGCGGCATCGAGATTGAGCCCGCGCAGGCGCAGCTCCTGATCGACATATTCAATGGCCTGCGGCCGCAGGCCCGGGGGTAGCGCCTGGCCCGCGGCCGAGAGCATCGGCTCGAGCGCCTGCGCCGACAGGCTGCCGGTGCGCTGGCGCAACTGCGCGACCTCGCGCTCCATCTGCGTGGGCGCATCGACCACCAGCTGGATCCGTGGGAAGGCCTGCAGCAGGCTGGCGCGCACCGCCGCCTGCTTGGCCGCCAGCGCCTGGCGCTCCTTCCAGGCCCAGGCATTGAGCCCGGCGAGCTGCGCCACCACCAGCACGCCCAGCGCCCAGCGCGCGGCGCGCCACTGCGGCGCGCGCGCGAACGCCTGGAAGGCGGCGGCCACGCGCCGCAGCGCATGGCTGCGCCCACCCACGGCCAGATCGAACTGCGCGAGATCCCAGGGGCTGCGCGTGGCCTCGAGCAGGCGCTCGGCCGTCGCCGACAGCCGCACCGGCCGCTGCAGCCGCTCGGCCAGCGCCGACACCGCGGGCGCCGCATCGACGGGCAGGTCGTCGGGAACGCCCAGCAGCGCCAGGCCTTCGCTGCCCAGCGGCGCGCAGGCCACGCCCTGGTCGGGGCGCACACCGGTCGCCAGCAGCCAGGCCGATTCGGGGGTGCCGACGGCCCACAGCTGCGGCGGCGCATCTTCCTGCGCGGGCGCAACCTGGGCCACGATGCGGTCCACGCGCCGGTCCACGCCCTCGAGCGCCTGCAGGTGCGAGCGCAGCCAGGCGCGGTCGCAGACCGCCACCCAGGCGCTTTCGCCGGCGCGCGCTCCGGGCTGCAGCGCGAAGTGCAGCTCGTCCGGTTCGTCGAGCAGATGCTCCTCGACCAGGCCTTCCACGACCGAGCGCAGCCGCGTGGTGGCATTGCGCGTGCCCACCGCAATGCCCGCGGGCAGCGTGATGCGGTGCCATGACAGCGCCTGCGACGGCACGACGGCCACCACTTCGACCGCGCGTCCCGCGACCGGCAGTTCGGCAGCGGGCGCCGCCGCATGGCGCGCGATGGCCTGGCCGTCGAGGCTCAGCGCAAAGGCATATTGCCATTCGGGGCCCGCGGGCGCCAGCGGCAGTTGAAGTATCAGAAGGCTCATAGGGGAGAGGTACGTGCCGTGGCCGGCTCGGGCAGCGGCAGATTCGGGGAAGTCCAGGGGCCACGCTCGCGCCACAGGGTGACGACGGTCATGCCGTTGCGGTGCACCAGCGAGCGTTCGCTGACCAGCGTTTCGCCCAGCCGCAGCCGGCCGCGGATCTCGAAGTATGACGTGGAGATCGCCAGCTGGCCTGACGCCGTGCTGGCAGGCATGTTCAGTCGCTGCAGCGCCTCGGGCACGGTGCGCACCGGGCTGGCCTCGCGCGCCTGCACGAACTGGTTGGCCGCGGCCCAGTCCAGGCCTTCGATGCAGGCCCAGATCACTTCGGGGCTCGCGGTGTTGACGTTGATTGGCGTGGCCGTCGGCAGCAGCGTCGCATGCGGCTCGAGCCGGGCGATCACATCGGGAGACACACCCAGCCAGCCAAGCTGGGCCAGCGTGCGCGGCATCAGCGGTGCGGTGCTGTCATCGTTGCTGCTGGCTTTCGGAGCCGTGCGCAGGTCTACGATCATCTGCTGCAAGGCCGAGGCGGGCAGACCCAGGCGCTCGAACAGGCGCGCAAATGACCGTTCGACCTCTTCATTGCCCGCCACCAGGTTGCGCAGGTTCATGCGCGACTGCAGATCGATGATCTCGCCCGACAGGAAGGCATTGGAGGTCTCGCTCGAGGCATCATCGACCTGGCTCACATTGCCCTGTGCGGCCAGAAAGGTCGAGAGCTTGGCTTCCTGCAGCGGCACCGCCCAGGGCTCGGCCAGGTGGTCGGAGCCGCCCGAGCGCCCGTCCTCGCGCAGCACGACGCGCGACCAGTCCAGCGCGCCCAGCAGGATCCAGCCGGCCTGGCTGCGCGCGCGCTCGGCGGTTTCGATCTCGACCGCGCGCCATTGCTGCCACAGCGCCGTCGCGGCAAAGGTCGCGACCAGCGTCACGGTCAGCATCGCCGTGAGTAGCGCGGCGCCGCGCGCCGGGCGGCGCGGGGCTCGGGGAAGGGCGCGCGCGGCAGTCATGAGCGGATGTTCTGGCGCAGGGGATTGACCCAGTCGCGTATCAGGCGGCCGGACAGTCCGGCGCCGGGCGGCAGGTCGAGCTCGAGCCGCACGCCATTGGGGATCTCGTTCGAGCGCGCATTGTTGCCTGTGGTCCCCGTGCCTGGCGTGGCGGCGGCAGCGGCGCCGGTCGCTCCGGTCGCGCCGGTCGCGCCCGTGGCCGTGCTGGAAATCACGCCTGCTTCCGTGACCTTCGCCGCCGCGGCATTGGAGATTTCCGCGGCCGTGCTGCTCGAGGCATCGCTGGACTGGGGATTGGTCCAGGCGCCATCGCGGTAGAAATAGATCGCCCAGCCGTTCAGGGGAAACAAGGTGGTCTCGCGCCCACGCTCCTCCTGGCTGGGGTTGCGCGCCCATTGCGCGGCCTGGTTCCAGGCCTGGCTCCATTCGGCGCGCGTGCGCACCGGGGGCGACTGCCAGCGCAGCCACTGGTCGCGGCCCTGGCTCGTGCGCTGCGCCCAGGCCACGACCAGCGCGCCGGCTTCGGGCGCGGCGGTATTGCGCCGCGTCATGCGCAGCACCAACCCGTCCCAGGCGATAGTCTGGATGTTTTCCAGCGCCATCAGGCCGTCGAGATCGGCGCTCCACTGGGCCAGCGCGGTCTGCAGCACCGCATGCGCGTCGGTATGGGCCTGGGTGTACTGCTGCGAGCGCACCATGCTGTCGAGCCCGCGCCAGCCCATCAGGGCCATCAGCGCCATGGCGACCAAAGCGACCAGCAGCTCCACCAGCGTGAAACCGGCAGATCTGGAAAGAAAACGGCGTGCTCGGGTCTGCATGTCAATACCGCCCGACGATTGACGTGATGCTCATGACCGGAAAGCTGCCATCGCTGATCTGCACATCGGCGCGGCGAAAGCTCGGGTTGGGCGTGGGCCGCACGATCATCGTCACGTTGAACACCCTGCCGGCCTGCTCGCAGGTCACGCTGCTGTCGCCCACCGGGGGCATCTGCGACGACAGGCGCATGCGCACCAGCGCGTTCTCGGCGCACAGCTGCGCCAGCAGCATGTCGGTCTGGCGCTGCGCGTTGCGGGTCAGTGCCGAAGTGGCCTGCGTGCCCGCCATCAGCGCGATGGCAACGATGCCCAGCGCCACCAGCACCTCGATCAGCGTGAAACCGCGCGCGGCCCGTGCGGGCCCGCGGGCATGGGCGGATCTCATGGCCGGCCCTCGGGCGCAAAGGGGCGCAGCCCGTCGGAAGCTATTGCCAGGCGCAGTTCGGGAGTATCGACATGGGTCAGCAGCGTGCGCTGCGGCGCGAGCAGCGGCTCGGGCCCGAGGATCAGCACCGCGCCGTCGGCCACGCGCGTGCCCGGGTCGAGCCACTGCGTCGGCAGCGTGGTGCCCAGGGGCAGGCCTTCGAAGCGAAAGCCCGTGCCCTGCGCACGCCAGCGCACCAGCGTGCCGCTCGCGCGTGCCTGCGCCCGGCCGGCTTCGAGCAGCGCGGCCAGCCGCTGGCCTTCGCGCTCGAGCCGGCTCTGGCCGCTGTCGCGCATCGCCAGGGCCACGCCGGCGGTCGCCAGGGCCATGATGCTGATCACCACCAGCAACTCCAACAGGGAAAAACCGCGTGCGCGTGTCATCACCGGATCCGGTCAAGCAAGTAAGAGAGGCCCGGCACCAGCGGCGCGCGGCGGCCCCTCTGCCTACTGCCAGCTGCCAATGTCGGCGTTGTTGCCTTCGCCGCCGGGCTGGCCATCGGCACCCAGGGACATTACATCGACCTCGCCCTTGATGCCAGGGTTCAGATACTGATAGGGGTTGCCCCAGGGATCGTTGGGCAGCTTCTCCACATACGGCTTCCAGTTGTTCGGCTGGGGGCCGGAGGAGGGGCGCGCCACCAGCGACTGCAGGCCCTGCTCGGTCGTGGGGTAGCGCTGGTTGTCCAGCCGGTAGAGCTTGAGCGCCTGCATGATGTTGGTGATGTCGGTGCGCGCAGCCGTGCGGCGCGCATCGTCGGCGCGGTCCAGCAGGTTGGGCACGATCAGCGCGCCCAGCACGCCGATGATGACCAGCACGACCATCAGCTCGATCAGTGTGAAACCGCGTTGCACTGCCTGGCGCAGTGGATGCTCGCGCGAGCCGCGCAGAGCCGGGATGGAAGTTAATTGCTGTAACGTCATATGACTTCATGATAATGGGTCATGGTGACAAATTCGCTTCAAACTTGGCGCGTGCGTGCAGGCACGCTGATTCTGTGGGCTGCCGCGGCGGCCTGCGTGGTGTTCTGGGCCCTGCGTCTGGCTACCCCCGCGGGAGCAGCCATGGTCGCGGTTGCCGCGCCCGCGCCCGTCTCGGTGGACCTGCAGGCGCTGGCGCAGGTGCTGGGCGCGGGCCCGGCGCTGCCGGTGGCCCAGGCCCCGGCCGCGCCCAGCCGCTATGCGCTGCAAGGACTGTTGGCCGGGCGCTACAGTGGCCGCGGCGCGGCGGTCATCGTCGTCAACGGCCAGCCGGCCAAGGCCTTTCCGGTCGGCGCGCAGGTCGACGAGGGGCTGGTGCTGCAATCGGTCGGCGTGCAGCAGGCGCGGCTCGGTCCGTCGCTGCAGGGCGAGGCCACCGTGACGCTGGAATTGCCCATCAAGAAAGAAACCATTGGCCTGGCGCAGGGGCAGGCTGGGTCCATTGCGCCGCAGTAGCTGTTTGACCCGGGTGGGCGCGCAGCCAGTGCACGCAGCGCGCCACGCCTGCATGGGTGATCCACACCACATCGATCTCTTCACTGTCCAGGACCTCGAGCGCGGCGGCCACGCGCGCCAGCATCCGGGCCAATGATTCGCCGCCGCCGGGCGCATGGCCTTGCAGATCCCGGGCCCAGGCATCGAGCTCGGCGCGCGGCAGCGCCTCCCAGGCCTGGCCTTCCCAGGCACCGAAATCCATTTCCTGCAGGCGCGCGTCGGGCGCGCTGCATAGGTCGGAGCGCAGCGCCCGCAAGGCCTCGGCCAATTGCGCGCAGCGCCGCAGCGGCGAGTGCCGCACCGCCACGCGCGCCGGCAGCGCCTCGGCCAGTGCCAGCGCCGCTTCCTGCGTGGCCTGGGCATCGGCCGCCACATCCAGCCGCCCGTAGCAGATGCCCGGCGCCACCAGCGGCGCCGCATGGCGCACCAGCCACAGCCGCGCCGTCATGCCGCGCCGCGCAGCACGGCAGCGGCCGCGCCGAGGTAGAACGCGATCTCGCAGACCTGCTGGGTCGCGCCCAGGCAGTCGCCCGTGAATCCCTGCAGGCGCTGCGCGAACCAGCGCCCCATCCACAGCGCCGCCAGCGCACTGCCCAGCAGGCCCAGGGCCAGCGCCGCCAGGGGCTGGAGCTGCGCATACAGCGCCACGGGAGGCACGCACCACAGCAGCGCGGCGCCCAGTGCCCGGGCGCTGATCCGGTCCGCGAGCGGCTTGCTCTTGGAGCGCGCGGTGTCGCCCACATGCGCGAGCACGCGCACCAGGCACAGCGGCCAGAAGCGCGAGACCACCTGCGCGAGCGCCACGGCGGCTGCGGCCGCCAGCAGGCTGTGGCTGCCCAGCACCGCGAGCAGGCTGATCTTGGCGAGCAGCGCCAGCACCAGCGCCAGCGCGCCATAGGCGCCCAGGCGCGAATCCTTCATGATGTCCAGCGCGCGCTCGCGGTCGACGCTGCCGCCCAGGCCATCGGCCGCGTCGGCCAGTCCGTCCTCATGGAAGCCGCCCGTCAGCCAGGCCGTCGCCACGCAGCACAGCACGGCCGCTGCCAGCGGCGCAAACGGGCTCGGGGCCAGCGCCCAGTGCACGCCCGCATAGGCCGCGGCGCCCACTGCGCCCGCAATCCAGCCCACGCCGGGAAAATGCGCGGCGCTCGCACGCAGCATCGCCGGGCTGAAGCCCACCCAGCCCGCCAGCCGGCCGGTCACCGGGATGCGCGTGAAGAACTGCAGGGCCAGCAGGAAGTGGCGCAGGGCTTGCATGCCGCGCGCCGGTTATTGCAGGAAGAGGCGGTAGGCCGGATTATGGGTTTCCTCGACCCAGGGATAGCCCACCGAAGCCAGGAAGGCATCGAACGCGGCCGCGTCCTCGGCCGGCACCTGCATGCCCACCAGGATGCGGCCATAGTCGGCGCCCTGGTTGCGGTAGTGGAACAGCGAGATGTTCCAGGTCGGGGCCATCATGCTCAGGAACTTGAACAGCGCGCCCGGACGCTCGGGAAACACGAAGCGCAGCAGCCGCTCCTCCTGGGCCAGCGGCGAGTGGCCGCCGACCATGTGGCGCAGATGCTCCTTGGCCATCTCGTCGAAGGTCAGGTCCAGTGCCTCGAAGCCGTTCTTCTGGAAGTTCTTCGCGATCTTCTCCGACTCGCCCTTGCCCGCCGTGGTCAGCCCGACAAACACATGCGCGCGCCGCTGGTGGCTGATGCGGTAGTTGAATTCGGTCACATTGCGCTGGCCACCGGGCAGCCGGCCGACGACTTCGCAAAAGCGCTTGAAGCTGCCGCGCTCCTCGGGGATGGTGACCGCGAACAGCGCCTCGCGCTCCTCGCCGACCTCGGCGCGCTCGGCGACGAAGCGCAGCCGGTCGAAATTCATGTTCGCGCCGCACAGGATCGCCGCATAGGTCTCGCCGCGCGTCTTGTGCGTGGCCACATACTGCTTGATCGCGGCCACGGCCAGCGCGCCCGAGGGCTCGACGATGGCGCGCGTGTCGACGAACACATCCTTGATGGCCGCGCAGACCGCATCCGTGTCGACCACCACGTATTCGTCCACCAGCTCGCGCGCGATGCGGAAGGTCTCCTCGCCCACGAGCTTCACGGCCGTACCGTCGGCAAACAGCCCGACGTCGCCCAGCTCGACGCGCTCGCCGGCGCGCACCGACTGCGCCATCGCGTCCGAGTCGCGCGTCTGCACGCCGATCACCTTGATGTCCGGGCGCACGGCCTTGAGGTAGTTCGCCACGCCCGAGATCAGGCCGCCGCCGCCGATCGCGACGAACACCGCATCGAGGCGCTGGCTGCCGAGCTTTTGCAGCTGGCTCAGCATTTCCATCGCGATCGTGCCCTGGCCGGCAATCACGTCCGGGTCGTCGAAGGGGTGCACGAAGGTCAGGCCCTGCTCCTGCTGCAGCTGCAGCGAGTGCTTGTAGGCATCGGAGTAGCTGTCGCCGACCAGCACCACCTCGCCGCCGAGCGCCTGCACGGCATCGACCTTGAGCTGGGGCGTGGTGGTCGGCATGACGATCACCGCGCGGCAGCCGAGCTTGCGCGCGCTCATGGCCACGCCCTGGGCATGGTTGCCGGCCGAGGCGCAGATCACGCCGCGCTGGAGCTGCTCCTGGCTCAGGTGGGCCATCTTGTTATAGGCCCCGCGCAGCTTGAAGCTGAACACCGGCTGCTGGTCCTCGCGCTTGAACAGCACCTTGTTGTGCAGCCGGCGGCTCAGGTTCTTGGCGGGCTGCAGGTCCGACTCCACCGCCACGTCATAGACGCGCGCTGTCAGGATGCGGGTGAGGTAGTCGGCGGGGGTCAGGTGTTGTGTCATGGTCGGCAAAAAGGCATGCCCGCGGGTAGGCTGGGCCGCCATCATAGGCGCTCGGTCGCTTGCGCAGCGCCGCGGGCGTACCCCTGCGCTGCCGGAAACGGCCAAAAAAAAGCCCCAGGCGGTAAGGCCTGGGGCTAATCCACCATTAGAGGAGGTGGAGGAGACAACCGGTGCGATGCAAGAGAATGTCTTGCGGTCCGCCTGAAAAATACAATCGTTTCAGGTAACGCTTGACGCAATTGTAGCGCAATTCATGCTGCGTTGCAGCAAAATCAGGGTTTACCGGAATGGCGATGCCATTTCGCAACAGTTAAGAAAAGGGAAACGGTATGGAATGCACAGTGAGTTGGACCGGGGCCAGCGGCACCCGCTCGGGAATGGGCTTCATTGCAGAGACCGGCAGCGGCCATGTCCTGGCCATGGATGGCGCGCCCGATGAGAAGAACCCGGACAACGGCGGCCGCAACCTCGCACCGCGCCCGATGGAGGCGTTGCTCGCGGGCACCGGCGGATGCACCGCCTACGACGTGGTGCTGATCCTCAAGCGCGGGCGCCACGATGTGCGCGGCTGCAGCGTCAAGCTCAGCTCGGAGCGCGCAGAGACCGAGCCCAAGGTGTTCACGAAGATCCACATGCATTTCACCGTGACCGGCAAGGGCGTTCCTGCGAGCGCCGTCGAGCGCGCGATTGCCATGAGCCACGAGAAATACTGCTCGGCCAGCATCATGCTGGGCAAGACCGCGGACATCACCACGGGCTTTGAAATCATTGAAGCCTGACGACCTCCAAGGGGTGGCGATTGCTTGCTGCCCCAAAGATGTTTTTCGCCGGTTTCTATAGTAATTAGATGTAATGCGCGGTAGTGGTCATGACCTTGGCTGCTGCACGCATCAACCCCTGGACCGGCGCGGGCAGCACTATGGCACCGGCTTCGAGCGCCTGGGCCGCATGGCGCTCCTCGTCTTCCTTCATGCGCTGCACCACGGCGCGCGAGGCCAGGTCCTGTTCGGGCAGGCGCCCAAGATGGCTGCCCAGATGCGCCGAGACCTGGTTCTCGGTCTCCACCACGAATCCCAGGCTCACGCGGTCGCTGACCTTGGCTGCGACCAGCCCGATGGCAAAGGCTCCGGCAAACCACAGCGGATTGAGCAGGCTCGGGCGCTGGCCCAGCGCGTCGAGGCGCGCGCGCGACCAGGCCAGATGATCGGTTTCCTCGCGCGCCGCATCCAGCAGGTGCTCGCGCAACTTCGCATCGCGCGTGACCATGGCTTGCGCGCTGTACAGCGCCTGGGCACAGACCTCGCCCACATGGTTGACGCGCATCAGCGCACCGGACAGCCGCTGCTCGCCCTCGCTCAGTTCGGCCTCGCGCAGGCCTTGCGCCGGCGAGGGCTGCGCCGGCGCGGGGCGGGCAAAGAGGGTGCGAAGCGCAGCGTCCGCTGCCGTCAAGATCTTGTCCATAGATGAAAAACTGCTGCAAGGCGACAAAGCTCGGGCGGGCCGCAGGCGTGGCCGCGCATGGCAGGACCGAAAGCCGGTCCCTTGTGCACGATTGTGCCGCGCATTGAAGCGGTGTTGCAACCGAGCAACGAATTCCCGGAATCCAGCGGCTTATGGGTGAATTGCTTTGCGCATCGGGCGGTGGTCTGTTGCAATAGCGAGAGCTTCCCCACCAGGAGGTTGGCGCGGATAACCGGCGAATCCAGGGTCTGACCCTGCTCAGCTACGCACCGACGCCCTCTGTTAAACCTTGGAGTAATTCGCAATGAAAAAATCCCTGATTGCCCTGGCCGTGTTGGCTGCTTCCGGCGCCGCAATGGCCCAATCGTCCGTTTCCCTGTTCGGTATCATCGATGCCAACGTTGGTTACGTTGACAACGCTACGCCCGCTGGCGGCAACAAGTGGGGCGTCGGCACCAGCGGCAACGCTACCAGCCGCATCGGTTTCCGCGGCGTGGAAGACCTGGGCGGTGGCCTGAAGGCTGGTTTCTGGCTCGAAGGCGAAGTTTTCGCTGACGACGGCAATGCCGGCGGCCTGAACTTCAAGCGTCGTTCGACCGTGGGCCTGGAAGGCAACTTCGGTGAAGTCCGCATCGGTCGTGACCTGGTTTCCGGCTACAACAAGACCAGCTCGTATGACCTGTTCGGTCAGACCGGCATTGGCCAGTTCTCCGCATGGCGCAACTGGGACGGTATCAACAACGGCATCAACGCCGGTGACGAAAACGGTATCCGTGCCAACAACCTGGTCAGCTACTACACCCCCAACTTCAGCGGCTTCAAGGCTGGCATCAGCTACGGCTTCGACGAAGTCACTGGCGCTTCCAACGCTGGCCGTTACACCGGCGGTAACATCTCGTATGACAACGGCCCCATCAGCGCCGCTGTGTCGTATGACCGCCTGGAATTCAACCACGCCGCTCGCGGCCTGGGCGAACGTGATGCTCTGACGCTGGCTGCTTCGTACAACTTCGGCGTTGCCAAGATCATCGGTATCGCTCAGCAGCAAGAGTACTCGTACGACGCAGCCGCCTTCGGCGACCGCAAGTACAACAGCTACGCCCTGGGCGTGTCGGCTCCTGTCGGCGGCGCTGGTGAAGTGAAGCTGCAATACGCTCGCTACGACCAGAAGGCTACCAACGGCGAAGCCGACCAGCTGTCGCTGGGCTACGTGCACAACCTGTCGAAGCGCACTGCCATGTACGGCACCGTTTCCTACATGGAAAACACCAAGGGTTCGAACATCGGTCTGGCTGCCAAGGGTATCAACACCACTGGTTCGACCAACCGCGACCAAACCGGCGTGCAAGTCGGCGTGCGTCACTCGTTCTAATGACAGGCTGAGTCCGCTCAGCTTTTCTTAGAAAACAAAAAAGCCAGTCTTCGGACTGGCTTTTTTTTTGCTTTTTTTTGATTGGGGAGAATACCGACAGGGAAAATCCGGCAGGGAAATCCTGTGTTGTGATGCTGCACCAGTATCTATTCGTAATAAAAGTGGGTACTTAAAATGGTTTTCCGGCCATACTTTTATTTATAAGAGAGATAGCAGCATGCAAAAATCGTTTGTGAAAAATTCCCTCGCATTGGCTTGCCTGGTGGTTTGTGCTTCTGCGGCGTTTGCCCAGCAAAGCAGCAGCGTGCAGCTGTATGGCATTGTCGATGCCGCGGTGCGCCACACCAACAATGAAGGCGCGGGCGGCGATTCATCGCTGACGAAAATGATCGGCGGCGGTATGTCGCAAAGCCGCTGGGGTATCAACGTCAATGAAGACCTGGGGGGCGGCCTCAAGGCCATTGCCAATCTCGAACACCGTTTTCTGGCCGATACGGGCACTTCGGCAGCACCCAATTATTTCCAGCAGTCATGGCTGGGCCTGCAAGGTGGGCTGGGGCGGCTGACAGTGGGCCGCCAGTACAACATCCTGTTCGACCTGGTGACCTCGACCTATTCCTCGTTCCCGTACTCTCCCTACATGGAGGCCTACAAGCCGGAAATCGGCATGTCGCTGGGCGCACGCGCCAACAACATGCTCAAGTACACGGCGGAGTTCGGGCCCGTGCGCGGCGCGCTGCAGTATTCGTTCAGCGAGAAGGATGTCACGCCCAATCCCACCAATGCGCGCACGGCAGGCGGCTATCTGCGCTATTCCGACCAGGGCGTCTCGGTCGGTGCGGGCTATCAGAACTACCAGTTGCCACAGGGCGCCAAGATCGAAGCCTGGACCGTGGGTGGCTCCTATCGCATGAATGCCCTGTACCTGAACCTGGGCTATGGCCGCAACGAGCTCAAGGGCACGCCGGGCCCGCTGGATTCGGCCGTCGTTCAGAGCATGTGGAGCGGCGATACCAACGGCGGCTTCACCCGCGGTGCGGCCAACCAGCGCGAGATGTACAAGGTGGGTTTCGGTTATCAGTTCACTCCCGCGGTCAACGCCGGCCTGCATTATTACCACGCCAAGCAAACCGGCAGCGCCGCGACCGTCGATAACGGAAAGACCGACTTCATCGTGGCCTTGGTCGATTATGCTTTCTCCAAGCGCACCGATGCTTATTTCGGCGTTGATTACACCAAGATCAAGGGTGGTTCTGCCATTGTCCTGGATCCCGCAAGCCGTGCACGAGACCGCACGGGCATTACCGCCGGCCTGCGCCACCGTTTTTAATTGCTTTAACCAGTAAACGGTTTTGCAAGATGTTAATAAAGGCCTGCCATTCAAGCGATTGGCAGGCCTTTATTCTTCCAATTTGGCGAGAATGGAGATATCCAGGCGCGCTCTGGACATATGTGAAACCTGAAGTTCAGGTATATCGCTTGGCGTGCAGGCTGTCTTTCATCTGCTGCAGCACCGGCTGCAGCGGCTCGCCGATGCGCAGCGCGACGCAGGTCGCCAACACATCGATGATCAGCAGGTGCATCAGCCGCGACACCATCGGGCTGTAGCGGTCATAGCCTTCGGGGTGGTCGGCCGCAAGCACGATGTCGCAGGCATGCGCGAGCGGTGAGCCGCTGGCGGTGATGGCAATGGTCGTGGCGCCGCGCTGGCGCGCAATGCCGGCAGCATCCATCAGATCGCGCGTGCGCCCGGAGTTCGAGATGATCAGCAGGCAGTCGCCCGGCCCGAGCAGCGTCGCGCTCATCACCTGGATGTGGCCGTCGCTGCTGGCCAGGCTGGTCACGCCCAGCCGGAAGAACTTGTGCTGCGCATCCTGCGCGACGATGCCCGAATTGCCCGCGCCATAGAACTCGATGCGCCGGCCCTGCTGCCAGCTGCTGACGATGGCCAGCGCCGCGCGTTCGAGGTCCGGCACGCGCGCGGCATTGCGGTATTCGAGGAACGCGGCCACGGCGTTGTCGACCACCTTGACCAGCACATCGCCGGTCTTGTCGTCGCTGTCGACGCTGCGGTGGATGAAGGGCACGCCCTCGTTGGCATTGTTGGACAGCTTGACCTTGAAGTCTGCCAGGCCGTCATAGCCCATGCTGCGGCAAAAGCGCACCACCGTGGGTTTGCTGACATGCGCGCGCTCGGCCAGCAGCCGCACGGGCAATTGGGCAAAGGCCTGCGGATCGGCCAGCACGAGGCGCGCCACGCGCTGTTCGGCCGGGGCCAGCGAGGGCAGGGAGGCGGTGATGCGATCTAGCATGAAGGTCCTGGACAGGGGCAAGAAGCGCCGCGGCGCATCCGGCGCGCGAACGCCCGAATGCCGGGTCCGTCAATGTAACCGCAGTGGATGGCCATGGACCCGCCAAGCCTGCGCCGGGTCACTGCATTGTGCTGCTTTCGCCTACACGCGTGACCGTCGGCGCGGCAGCGGCTGCGCGTAAGATGACGGGGCCCCGGCATTCCACAGGACGGGTGCTTTTCAAGAATGGAATGGGTCATGAGTCAGCTCGACGCGCTTCGACAGTTCACCACCGTGGTGGCGGACACTGGCGATTTTCGCCAGATTGCACAGTATTTGCCGCAAGACGCGACAACCAACCCGTCATTGATTCTCAAGGCCGTGCAGATGCCCGAATATGCACCGTTGCTCGAGGCCAGCGTGGTCCAGTACCGCGGACGGCCGCTCGACGAGATCATGGACCGCCTACTGGTGCGCTTTGGCTGCGAGATCCTCGCGCTGGTGCCGGGCCGGGTGTCCACCGAAGTCGATGCCCGCCTGTCCTTCGACACCGAAGCCACCGTGGCCCGGGCCGAGCGCATCGTCGCGCTCTACCAGGCCGAGGGCGTCGACATCGACCGGGTGCTGATCAAGATCGCCGCGACCTGGGAAGGCATCGAGGCCGCGCGCCGGCTCGAGCAGCGCGGCATCCATACCAACCTGACCCTGCTGTTCTCGCTGTGCCAGGCGGTGGCCTGCGGCCAGGCCAAGGTGCAGCTGGTGTCGCCTTTCGTCGGGCGCATCTACGACTGGTACAAGAAGCAGGCCGGCGCTTCCTGGGACGAGGCGGCCATGGCCGGCGCCAACGACCCGGGCGTGCGCTCGGTGCGCGCCATCTATGCGCATTACAAGCACTTCGGCATTGCCACCGAAGTCATGGGCGCGAGCTTTCGCAATCTCGGCCAGATCACGGCGCTGGCGGGCTGCGATCTGCTGACCATCGCGCCCGACCTGCTGGGCCAGCTCGCGGCCAGCGATGCGCCGCTCGAGCGGGCGCTGGTGCCCGAGGCCGCGCAGGCGCTGGAGCTGCCCGCGCTGCATTACGACGAAGCGGGCTTTCGCTTTGCGCTCAATGCCGATGCCATGGCCACCGAGAAGCTCGCCGAAGGCATCCGCGCATTCGTTGCCGATGCCATCAAGCTCGAGAGCCTGATGCAGCAGGCGGCGGCCTAGGATGACGGATCTCTGCCATGAGACCGCCGCCTGGCGGGCGCTCGATCGCCATTACCGGGAGGAAATGACAGGCTTCGACATCGCCGCAAGCTTTGCCGCCGCTCCCGGCCGGCTCGATGCGCTGAGCCAGCAGGCGCCGCATCTGTTTGCCGACCTGTCCAAGAACAGCATCACGCCGCGCACGGAAGAGCTGCTGACCGCGCTGGCGCAGGAGTGCGGCCTGAGCGGGCGGCGCGCGCAGATGTTTGCCGGCGCGCCGATCAATGTCTCCGAAGGGCGCGCCGCGATGCACTGGCTGCTGCGCATGCCGCACGACGGCGGCCTGCTGCGCGACCATGAAACGTACACCGGCATGACCGATCCGGTGCGCGCGGCGCTCGATGCGGTGCATGGCACGCTCGACGCGATGCTGGCGCTGGCCGAGCAGGTGCGCGCGCGGCCCCAGATCACCGACATCGTCAACATCGGCATCGGCGGTTCGCACCTGGGGCCCGAGGTCGTGGTCAATGCGCTCGAGGACTGGTGCACGCCGGACAAGCGCTTTCACTTCGTCTCCAATGTCGACGGCCACGAGCTCGGCCATGTGCTGTCGCGCGTGCGCCCCGAGAGCACGCTGTTTCTCGTCGCCTCGAAGTCGTTCACCACGGCCGAAACCATGCTCAACGCGCACTCGGCGCGCAGCTGGTTCCTGGGGCAGGGCGGCTCGGCGGACAAGGATGCGCCGTGCTCCATTGCCGACCATTTCGTCGCGCTGACGACCAATGTGGCCGGGGCGGCGGAGTTCGGCATCGAGCGCACGCTGGATTTCTGGGACTGGGTCGGCGGGCGCTATTCGCTGTGGTCGGCGATCGGCCTGCCGATCGCCATTGCCGTGGGCGCCGAGCATTTCCGCGCGCTGCTGGCGGGCGCGCATGCGATGGACGCGCATTTCGTCACGGCCCCGCTCGCACGCAACCTGCCGGTGCGCCTGGGCCTGCTGGACATCTGGTATCGCAACTTCCACGGCTACGGCAGCCGCTGCATCGCGCCCTACAGCCATGGCCTGCGCCGGCTCACCGCCTACCTGCAGCAGCTCGAGATGGAGAGCAACGGCAAGCAGGTCGATGCGCAGGGGCGGCCGCTGACGACCGCCACTTCGGCCGTGGTCTGGGGCGAGCCCGGCACCAACGGCCAGCATGCGTTCTTCCAGATGCTGCACCAGGGCCAGGATGTGATTCCCGTCGAGTTCATCGCCATGCGCAGCGGCAGCAAGTACCTGGGCACGCACCAGCACAGCCTGCTGATCAACGCCGTGGCCCAGGCCCAGGCGCTGATGGTGGGCCGGCGCGAGGAGTGCGCCGAGAAATTCTGCCCGGGCAACCGCCCCAGCACCTTCTTGCTGCTCAAGCAGCTCGACCCGGCCTCGCTCGGGGCCCTGATCGCGCTGTACGAGCACCGGGTGTTCGTCACCGGCGCGATCTGGGGCATCAACAGCTTCGACCAGTGGGGGGTGGAGCTGGGCAAGCACCTCGCACGCGACCTGGCCGAGCGCCAGGCGCGTGGCGACTGGCAGGATGTCGATGCATCGACCGCCGGGCTGATGCGCCGGTTGATTGCCGCCGATCTGCCCTGATGGAGGTTTGAACAGCCGATAAAAAAACCCGCAGCTCTTGCGAACTGCGGGTTTTTTGTGGGCTGGAGCTGGCAGGCCCTGCGGCCTGCCGGACAGCGGCAAATTACATGCCCATGCCGCCCATGCCACCCATGCCGCCCATACCGCCGCCCATGCCGCCCATGTCGGCACCGCCTGCGTCAGCCTTGGGGGCGTCGGCAACCATGCACTCGGTGGTCAACAGCAGCGATGCAACGGAAGCTGCGTTCTGCAGAGCCGTGCGCGTGACCTTCGTGGGATCCAGGATACCCATTTCGATCATGTCGCCGTAGGTGTCGTTGGCGGCGTTGAAGCCGAAGTTGCCCTGGCCCTTGAGCACGGCATCGACCACGACCGACGGTTCGCCACCGGCGTTGGCAACGATTTCGCGCAGAGGTGCTTCGATGGCCTTCAGGATCAGCTTGATGCCGGCGTCCTGGTCGGCGTTGTCGCCCTTGAGCTCGCCCACGGCTTGCTTGGCGCGCAGGAATGCCACGCCGCCGCCCGCCACGATGCCTTCTTCCACAGCCGCACGGGTTGCGTGCAGTGCGTCTTCGACGCGGGCCTTCTTTTCCTTCATCTCGACTTCGGTGGCAGCGCCGACCTTGATCACGGCAACGCCGCCGGCCAGCTTGGCCACGCGCTCTTGCAGCTTTTCGCGGTCGTAGTCGGACGTGGCTTCCTCGATCTGGATGCGGATCTGCTTGACGCGGGCTTCGATTTCAGCAGCCTGGCCAGCACCATCGATGATGATGGTGTTTTCCTTGCCGATTTCGACGCGCTGGGCCTGGCCCAGGTCTTCCAGCGTGACCTTGTCCAGCGTCAGGCCGACTTCTTCGGCGATGACCTTGCCGCCCGTCAGGATGGCGATGTCTTCCAGCATGGCCTTGCGGCGGTCGCCGAAACCAGGCGCCTTGACAGCCACGACCTTCAGGATGCCGCGGATGGTGTTCACCACCAGCGTTGCCAGGGCTTCGCCTTCGACGTCTTCTGCGACGATCAGCAGGGGACGGCCCGCCTTGGCGACCTGCTCCAGCGTGGGCAGCAGGTCACGGATGTTGCTGATCTTCTTGTCGAACAGCAGCACGAAGGGGTTGTCCAGGATGGCCGACTGCTTTTCCTGGTTGTTGATGAAGTAGGGCGACAGGTAGCCGCGGTCGAACTGCATGCCTTCGACGACTTCGAGTTCGTTGTCCAGGCTCTTGCCTTCTTCGACGGTGATGACGCCTTCCTTGCCGACCTTGTCCATTGCGTTGGCAATGATCTGGCCCACGGACTCGTCGGAGTTCGCGGAGATCGAGCCGACCTGGGCGATTTCCTTCGAAGTCGTCGTGGCCTTGGACTGGCTCTTGAGCTGCTCGACCAGGGCCGTGACAGCCTTGTCGATACCGCGCTTCAGGTCCATCGGGTTCAGACCGGCGGCGACATACTTGGAGCCTTCGCGCACGATGGCTTGTGCCAGAACGGTCGCGGTGGTCGTGCCGTCACCAGCGATGTCGTTGGTCTTGGAAGCGACTTCCTTCACGAGCTGGGCGCCCATGTTCTGCAGGCGGTCCTTGAGTTCGATTTCCTTGGCCACGGACACACCGTCCTTGGTCACGGTGGGGGCGCCGAACGAACGCTCGAGCACCACATTGCGGCCCTTGGGGCCCAGGGTGACCTTGACCGCGTTGGCCAGGATGTTCACGCCTTCAACCATGCGGGCGCGCGCTTCGCCACCGAAAACTACGTCTTTAGCTGCCATTTTGATTCTCCGAATTCAGTTAACTGGAATGCTGGGAAGGAGAAGATTTACTTCTCGACGACTGCGAACAGGTCGTCTTCCTTCATCACCAGCAGTTCGTCGCCATCGACCTTGACGGTCTGGCCGCTGTACTTGCCGAACAGAACGCGGTCACCGACCTGGACGTTCAGGGCGATCAGCTCGCCCTTGTCGTTCTTCTTGCCGGGACCGACAGCCAGGATCTCGCCCTGGTCGGGCTTTTCGGCAGCGTTGTCAGGGATAAAGATGCCGGAAGCAGTCTTGGTTTCGTTTTCAAGGCGCTTGACGATCACGCGATCGTGCAGGGGACGAAGTTGCATAACATCTCCAAATACATCAACAGTTGAAACAATATTGCCAAGCCGAGAAGCGGCTTGGCATTCGAATTGCCTGGGGCAGGGTGCTGTTAGCACTCTACTCCAATGAGTGCTAATGATAAGGGCGATTCTTGCGATTTCAAGGGTTTTTGCTGCAAGACAGCTGTTGCGGAATGTGAGCCCAGCGGGCCGCCCAGGCTGTCTTGCGGCCATTGCCGGTGGCCATCAATGCCACCTGGATTTCACACCGGCGCCGGTGGCGGGCTCGACATCATCATCGTGGGCACGGCCAGCGGCAGGCCGGCGTTCTTGAAATCGTCCAATATCGTGAACAACAGGTCGCTGCGCACGCCGCCGGCCAGGCGCGGGCTGCCGACATAGGCAATGGCCTGGAAGATCAGGCTGCCGTTCTCGATGCCCTCGAGGCTCAGCGAGGGCTCGGGTGTCTCGAGCACGCCGGGGTGCGCGCGGCAGGCCGTGAGAATCAGGTCCCGCACCCGCTTGGCGTCGGTCGACAGCGGCATCGGCAGGCGGATCAGCACGCGGCCTTCGGTGCTGGTGAGCGTCATGTTGCGCACGGTCTTGGTGATGAATTCGGAGTTCGGCACGATCACGGTGGAGCGGTCGCCGAGCTGGATCTCGGTGGCGCGCACGTTGATGCGCTTGATGTCGCCTTCGGTCGTGCCCAGCACCACCCAGTCGCCGACCTTCACCGGCCGCTCGGCCAGCAGGATCAGCCCGGAGATGAAGTTCTGCACGATGGCCTGCAGGCCGAAGCCGATGCCCACCGACAGGGCGCTCGCGATCCACGCGATGCGGTTGACGCCGATACCCATGGCCGACATGCCGGCCGCGATTACCAGCACGATGCCCACATAGTTGAGCAGCGTGGACAGCGAGCTCTGCATGCCCGGCTCCATCGTGGTCGTGGGCAGGTAGCGATCGCGCAGCCAGTTGCGGAACACGCGCAGCGCGATGAAGCCGCCGACCAGCACCGCCAGCGCGCCGAAGATCGCGCCGGGCTTGATCTGGAACTCGCCGATCGTGAGACCGGCGCTGATGCGGTCGGTCTGCTGCAGCACCTCGTCGGGCCGCGTGCCCAGCTGCGCGCCCAGCGCGATCAGCATGTACAGGAACAGCAGCACGCGCGCCAGCGCCGACAGCACCACCGCGGCCTGGTCCAGCGTGGAGGGCGAGAAGCCGAAGCTCTTTTGCAGGCGCTGGCCGAAGTCGCCGCGCGCGGACACGAGCGCCATGCACAGGTCGTCGGCGAACTTGAACAGCACGTAGAAGCTGATGACCACCAGCCCGGTCCAGGCCAGCTGCGTGGCGACCAGGCTGGCGACGCTGATGTAGCCCATGACGACCAGCAGCACGACGCCGGCCAGCGCCAGCGTGACCCCGCCCAGCAGCAGGCCCTCCCACAGCGGGCGCGGCTCGGCCGGCTCCGGCGCGTCCGCCGGCTGCGGCACGTTCAGGCGCGTGAGCGTGCCCGCGAGCACCAGCACCAGCGCCAGCGCGGTGATGCCCTGGCAGGCGCGCAGCGCCGCCAGGCTGAGCTCGGAAATGCCCGCCACCTGCGTGGGCACCCAGACCAGCACGCTGACCAGCGCCACCAGCCACGGATAGGGGCGCAGGCGCAGCGCCAGTTCATTGGACAGCGACGGCAGCCGCCACGACGGCCGGGCGTTGGCTAGCAGCGCGCGGCCCAGGCTGGTCACGAAGACGATGTAGAGCACGGACTCGTCGACCAGCGCCACGAGCTTGCTCGACAACGGGCCGAACTCGGCGCGCGCGCGCACCGTCTGCAAAAAGCCCTGCAGCGCCAGCGCCACCATCGCCATGTTGACCGCGACGATGGCAATGACCAGCAGCGAGCGCCGCAGCCGCCCGCCCGGCAGCACGCGCTGCGCCAGGCGCGCCAGGCCGCGCTCGGCCAGCAGGTCGCCGACGGTGATCGCCAGCAGCGCCAGCACCAGCGCCAGCAGCACCGGGGCGCGGTTGCCCGGTGCCCAGAGGCGGGCGCCGGCCTCCTGCATTTCGTTTGCCAGCGGCTGCAGCCGCGCCAGGTCGTCCGGCCAGGCCTTCGCCAGCTCGCGCCAGAACGCGGCGCCCAGCGGCGTGGGCGCGCGGTCGGTCAGCTGCGCCTGGAACAGATCGCGCTCGCGCGTGCGCAACGCCTCGCTGCGCTGCTGGGCGTCGACGACGATCAGCCGCGCGAGCCGAATTTCCGCGTCCACCGCGTTGCGGTCGCGGATCAGCGTCTGGCGCTGGCGCTTGATGTCGGCGTCTTCGCTGGTGCCGGGCGCCGGGGCCGTGCCCAGTTCGCCGAGCCGCGCATTGAGGTCGCCCAGCTCGCCGGTGCGCGCCTCGATGATGCGGTTGGCGCCGGCGCTCAGGGCGGCGTAGCTGGCTTTGAGCGCACCGACCGCGTCATTGCCATCGGCGGTCGCGGGCAGCTGGTCGAACTGGCGGCGCAGGGTCTCGACATTGGGCAGCGGCTCCTCGGCAGCGGCCGAAGGCGAGGCAGGGGCGGGGGTGGAGGTGGCCGAAGCCGGCGTCGCGGCGGGGGGCTGCGCCTGGGCCGTGGGCAGCGTCAGGCAGGACAGAAAAGCAAAGGTGAGGGCGCAGCGGTGGATCCAGGTCATGCGCGGATCATAGGGGGGTGCGGCGCGTCCGAATCGGCAGACGTAACAAGCCTATGAGGGTTCGGGCCGCAGCCACAGCCAGACCAGCACGCAGGCCATGCACGACAGCGCCAGACCGGCAAGCCAGGGTTTCGTGGCGAGATGGACGATCAGCGCGCTGCTGGCCGACATGCTCAGCGTTGCCATCCACTTGACACGCCGGCTCACGCGCCCGCCGTCGTCCCAGCTGCGCAGCATCGGGCCAAACGTCGCATGCGCATAGAGCCAGGCATGGAAGCGCGGCGAGCTGCGCATCGCGGCCCAGGCAGCCATCAGGATGAACACCGTGGTCGGCATGCCCGGCACGACGGCGCCCACCATGCCCAGCAGCACGCACAGCGCGGCAAAGGCCCGCAGCAGGCAGCGCACGGGCCAGGAGAAGGCACGTTGGCCTGTGTGTCGAGGCGCGGAAGCGGGGGTGGATGGGATCATGGATGGTCGGCAGGAAACGCGGCATGCAGGGCAGGATTGCCGCCGCGTGGGTCCTGGCTTCAATATATTCGCCGTCGCCCCCATCCTGGGGTGCTTTTGACGTGACCTGCGTTGGAAACCGTCCGCGACCTACAGGCCGCGGGCCAGAGCGCAAAGCTTGCACAGGCCAGGCCATTGGTGCAGGGCTGCGCCGGGATACCCAGGCACTGTAAGGTCAATTGTTACAAAGCGAAAAATCCTGAACCCATAAAATTAACGCGAATCATTCCAGTTTGTCTCCATGAAAAACCCTTCATTTGTCCTGCGCCCGACCGTTGGCGCCATTGCCCTGTGGGCGACCGCTTTTGCCGTGGGCGCACAGCAGGCCCCCGCGCCGACACTCGAGACGGTGACCGTCGAGGCCAGCGCCGATGCATCGGCCGAAGGCCTGGCCAAGCCCTTCGCGGGTGGACAAGTGGCCAAGGGCGGCCGCGTGGGCCTGCTCGGGCAGCAGGACATCATGGACACGCCGTTCCAGCTGACGAGCTTCACCAGCACGCTGATCCGCGACACGCAGGCCCGCAGCGTGGGCGAAGTGCTGCTCAACGACCCCGCGGTGCGCGGCGCGCGCGGCTTCGGCAATTTCCAGGAGCTGTACATCCTGCGCGGCCAGCCGATGTATTCGGACGATCTGGCCTACAACGGCCTGTACGGCCTGCTGCCGCGCCAGTATGTGGCGTCGGAATTCTTCGAGCGCGTCGAAGTGCTGCACGGTGCAAGCGCCTTCCTCAACGGTGCGGCCCCGGGCGGCAGCAACCTGGGAGGCTCGATCAACCTGGTGCCCAAGCGCGCCGGCAACGAACCGCTGAGCCGTGTCGATCTGGGCGTGCAGTCGGGCGGCCAGCTCTCGGCCGGCGTCGATCTGTCGCGCCGCTTCGGCCCGGACAACAATACCGGCGTGCGCCTGAACGCGGTGCGCCGCACGGGCGACACCGCCATCGATGGCGAGAGCCGCGGCCTCACGACCCTGGGCCTGGGCCTCGACTGGCGCTCGCGCGATGTACGCGTGTCGGCCGACATCGGCTACCAGGATGACAAGCTCAAGGCCGCACGCCCCAGCGTCACGCCGGGAGCGAACTTCATTCCCGCGGTGCCGGACAACAAGACCAACTATGCCCAGCCCTGGACCTATTCCAATGCCGAGGATGTCTTTGCCACCGCGCGCGCCGAATGGGACCTGAACGAGCAGGTCACGGCCTGGGCCGCGGGTGGCCTCAAGCGAGGCAAGGAAGACAACTCGCTGACCACGCCGACGATGGTCAGCAGCTCCGGCGCCGCCACCACGACCCGCTTCGATACGAAGCGTGAAGACGACACGGCAACCGGCGAGATCGGCCTGCGCGGGCGTTTCGCCACCGGCGCCGTCAAGCACCAGGTGGTCGCTTCCGCATCGTGGTTCCGGGCCGAGGAACGCAATGCCTGGGAATACAACTTCAGCCCGGTGCCGATCAATATCTACAGCCCCGTGGGCTCGGACCGTCTGGGCGGCACCACGGTCACGGGCAACCTGTCCAATCCGCTGCGTGCCGGAGTGAACAATCTGCAGAGCTACGCGCTGGCCGACACCCTGTCGTTCAATGACGACCGCGTGCTGCTGACGCTGGGCCTGCGCCACCAGACCATCGAGCAAAAGAGCTACAGCAACGCCACCGATCTGCAGACCGGCAGCTACAAGAAGTCGGCGACCACGCCGGTCGCGGGCCTGGTGTTCAAGGCCACGCCTGCGCTGTCGCTGTATGCCAACTATGTCGAAGGCCTGGTCAAGGGCGAGGTCGCACCGACCACGGCCGGCAGCCTGCCCGTGCTCAACGCCGGCGAGGTCTTCTCGCCCTATAAAGCCCGGCAAAAGGAAGTCGGCGTGAAGTGGCAGCAGGGCGGCCTGGGCGCCACGGCGGCGTTCTACACCGTGGACAAGCCGGTCAGCTATGTGCAGAACCAGGTCTTCGGCGAGTTCGGCACGCAGCGCTACCGCGGCCTCGAGCTCAATGTGTTTGGCGAGCCCGTCAAGGGTCTGCGCGTGCTGGGCGGCGTGAGCTACACCCAGGCCAAGCTGCACGAAACCCAGGGCGGCGTGTTCCAGGGCAACGACGCGATCGGCGTGCCGCGCCGCCAGCTGACGCTGGGCGGCGAATGGGATGTGCCCGGCGTGCAGGGCCTGGCGCTCAATGCGCGCCTGACCCACACCTCGAGCCAGTATGCCAACGCGGCCAATACGCTCAAGGTGAAGGACTGGACGCGCACCGACCTGGGCGTGCGCTATCTGATGGACATCGGCAATGACCGCCTGCTGACGCTGCGCGCGCGCGTGGACAACGTGCTCGACAAGCAGTACTGGGCTTCGGTCGGTGGCTATCCGGGTTCGAACTACCTGGTGCAGTCGATCCCGCGCACCTTCACGCTCAGCGCCAGCGTCGACTTCTGAGGCAGCACCGCATGCGTGAATTCTGGACCGTGGTCCACCGCTGGCTGGGCCTGACCGCGGCGTTGTTCCTGATCGTGGCCGGCGCGACCGGCGCGGTGATCTCGTGGGACCACGAGATCGACGAATGGCTCAATGCCGACATCATGGAGACTCCGGGGCGCGGCGCGCTGCAGAACCCGCTGGCGCTGGCCGCCGCGGTGGAAGCGAGCGACCCGCGCGTCGAGGTGTCGTACATGACGCTGGCGCTCGAAGAGGGGCATGCGGCCTCCTTCCTGGTGCGGCCGAAGAAGGACCCGGCCACGGGCAAGCCCCATGTGCTGGGCTACAACAACGTGTTTGTCGATCCGGTCACGGCGCAGGTCACGGGCCAGCGCGACTCCAAGAGCATCGCGCTGAGCAAGCGCAACCTGATGTCCTGGCTGCGCCATCTGCACGAGAGCCTGCACATGCCGGCCTTCTGGGGCAGCGATCGCTGGGGCTTCTGGCTGATGGGCGGCATCGCGCTGATGTGGCTGATCGACAGCTTCGTCGCGCTGTATCTCACGCTGCCGCGGCGCCTGGCCGCGCGGCGCGAGGCGCCGGCAGCGGATGCACCCAAACGCAGCTGGTTCAAACGCTGGCAGCCGTCGTGGATCGTGCGCTGGCGCTCCGGTGGCTACAAGCTCAATTTCGACCTGCACCGCGCGGGCGGCCTGTGGGTCTGGGCCATCATCATCGTGGTGTCGTTCACCTCGTTCTCGCTGAACCTGTACCGCGAGGTGTTCTACCCGGTGATGAGCAAGATCTCGACGACCACGCCAGGGCCCTACGAAACCATCACGCCCGCGCCGCTGGGCAGCTTCATCGAGCCGAAGATCTCGTTCGCGTCCGCCATCGAGATCGCGCGCGGCGAAGGCCAGCGCCTGGGCTTCGAGTTCCCGCCCAGCGGCATCTGGTATGGCGGCGATTTCCCGTTCTACAACATCTCGTTCTTCGATCCCGAGGACGAGATGGGCGGCATGGGCATGGGCATGTCGAACATCTACGTGAGCGCCGACAATGGCGAAGTGCTGGGCATGCACCGGCCCTGGCACGGCACGGCGGCCGATGTGTTCGTGCAGCTGCAGCTGCCGTTGCATTCGGGCCGCATCCTGGGCCTGACCGGGCGCATCATGATGTCGATCATGGGCGTGTTCGTGGTGATGCTGTCGATCACCGGCATCGTGATCTGGGAGCGCAAGCGGCGCGCGCGAAGGGCCATGGCGCGCACGCTGGCCGCCAGCGCGGCATAGGAGAAACCGCCTTCGGGCGGTTTTTTCATGGGTGGATGCTGGACGCGATCGCCGTGGTCTGCTCCTTGATCCACTGCCGAAACGCCGTCAGCGGCGGATACCAGGCCTTGGATGCGGCGCAGGCCAGGTAGTAGCAGCCTTCGCTGCGGCTGCGCACATCGATGGCCGACACCAGCTCGCCGCGCTCGACTTCCGCGCGGAACAGGAACTCGGGCAGCAGCGCCACGCCGAGCCCGGCCGAGGCCGCCTGGGTCGCGGTGGCGAACTGGTCGATGCTGGTGCCGCCCCCCAACGGCGCGGCGATGCCCTGCGACGCAAACCACTGGGCCCAGGCCTGGGGGCGCGAGGCCAGGTGCAGCAGCGGGGCCTGCAGCAGGTCCTGCGCGCGGTCGAAGCCGTAGTGCGCCTTCAGGCCGCGCGAGCAGGCGGGGAAGATGGTTTCCTCGAACAGGAAATCGAGCTCGGCGCGCGGCCATTCGGGCGCGCCGTAGTGGATCGCGGCATGGACGTCCTCGGCATCCATGTCGAAGGGCTCGAGCCGGGTCACGAGATTGAGCGTCACGCCCGGGTGCCGGCGCACGAAGTCCGGCAGCAGCGGCGCGAGCCAGCGCGTGCCCATCGTCGGCAGGATCGCGAGCTTCAGCGTGCCGGTGCCGGGGCTGGCCTTGATGCGCAGCGTCGAGTTCGAGATGTCGCGCAGCGCATGGCGGATCTCCTCGGCATAGACCTCGCCGGCCGGGGTCAGCCGCACCGCCTGGCGCTCGCGCACGAACAGCGCCACGCCGACGATTTCCTCCAGCGCCCGGATCTGCCGGCTCACGGCGCTTTGCGTCAGGCTCAGCTCCTGCGCGGCCGCCGTGAACTTGCGCAGCCGCGCGCAGGCCTCGAAGGCCACGAGCAGGCCCATGGGCGGGAGATATTTCCGTGGGTTCATGATCTTTTGGAATGCGCTGGGCCGGATTCTATGGGGCAATGCCACAACGCACCGCGCGCAGCAGGGCTTGCCAGGCATTCCATTGGAGCATGCCTGGTTTCCAAAGCATTGATTGACGTGCACAAATCGGCTGCCGATGATGGAGGGCTTGATGACAAAAAAGAGAGACATGACCGTGCCCCAGATCCTTTCGCGCAAACACTTCCTGCACCTGGCTGCCTTGATGGGCGCCGCGCTGGCGCTGCCCTCCATCGCGTTGGCCGACACCTTCCCCAGCCGCCCGATCAAGCTGGTCGTGCCCTTTGCCCCGGGTGGCAATACCGATGTGGTCGCGCGCCTGGCCGCGCAGGGCCTGACCGAGTCGCTGGGTCAGCCGGTGGTCGTCGAGAACATTGCCGGCGCCAATGGCGCCATTGGCGCGAGCCGCGTGGCCTCGGCCCCCAATGACGGCTACACCCTGCTGTTCGGCACCGCGGGCACGCAGGCCATCAACCCCAGCCTGTTCAAGAACCAGAGCGAGAAGACGCTCGACGACTTCGAATATGTCGCGCTGGTCACCTCGATCCCCAACGTGCTGGTGGTGAACGAAGCCAAGACGCCGGTCAAGTCGGTGGCCGAACTGGTCGCGCAGGCCAAGGAGCGCCGCGCCGGCCTGAGCTATGGCTCGCCGGGCACGGGCTCGACGGTGCATCTGTCGGGCGAGCTGTTCAAGAGCGCGGCCAATGTCGAGATGGTGCATGTTCCCTACAAGGGCAGCGCGCCGGCGCTCACCGACCTGCTGGGCGGGCAGATCGACCTGATCTTCGAGAACGTCACGCCCGCGCTGCCCTTCATCCAGGGCAACAAGCTCAAGGCGCTGGCCGTGACCTCGGCCGAGCGCCTGCCGCTGCTGCCCAACGTACCGACGATGAAGGAAAGCGGTTTCCCGAGCTTCGTCACCGCAACCTGGAACGGCGTGCTCGCGCCCAAGGGCACGCCGCGCGCCACCGTGCAGCGCCTGGAGGCGGCACTGCTCAAGGTCGCCGGCAGCGCCGACTTCAAGAACCGCGTCGCGGCGCTCGGCGGCGAGCCGCGCCAGATGGGGTCCGCGGCCTTTCGCGACTACACGCGCACCGAATTCAAGCACTGGGCGAGCATCGTCCAGGCGGCAAAACTGGAGAAGCAATGAGTGTGAATTCCGAAATCGTCGGCACGCTGGCGGCCATCGTCGGCGCCGGCCATGTGCTGACCGGCGATGACCTGTCGAGCTACGAGCAGGACTGGCGCGGCCGCGCCAAGGGCCGCGCGCTGTGCGTGGTGCGCCCGGGCACGACCGACGAGGTGGCGCGCGTGGTGCAGGCCTGCGCCGCGGCGCGCGTGTCGCTCGTGCCCCAGGGCGGCAACACCGGCCTGGTCGCGGGATCGGTGCCCGATGCATCGGGCGAGCAGGTGGTGCTGAGCCTGCGCCGCATGGCCGCGGTGCGCGCCATCGATCCGCAGAACATGACCATCACCGTCGAGGCCGGCTATGTGCTGCAGTCGCTGCAGGACACCGCCGACCAGGCCGGCTTCCTGTTCCCGCTGAGCCTGGGCGCCGAGGGCAGCTGCACCATCGGCGGCAACCTGGCGACCAATGCCGGCGGCACCCAGGTCGTGCGCTACGGCAACGCCCGCGACCTGTGCCTGGGCCTCGAGGTGGTCACGGCGCAGGGCGAGGTCTGGGACGGGCTCTCGGGCCTGCGCAAGGACAACACCGGCTATGACCTGCGCGACCTGTACGTCGGCAGCGAGGGCACGCTGGGCGTGATCACCGCCGCGACGCTGCGGCTGTACCCCAAGCCCGCAGCCATGCTGACGGCCTGGGCGGCAGTGCCTTCGCTCGAGGACGCCTGCCGTCTGCTGGGCATGGCGCACCAGCACCTGGCCGCGAGCCTCACGGGCTTCGAGGTGATGAACCAGTTCGCACTGAGCCTGGTGGACAAGCACTTTGCCCATCTGCGCGTGCCGATGTGGCAGGAAACGCCCTGGTGCGTGCTGATCGAGGTATCGGACGCCGAGTCCGAAGCCCATGCGCGCGGCCTGTTCGAGCGCATGCTCGAGGAGGCGCTCGAGCAGGGCCTGGTGGCCGACGCGATCATTGCCGAGAACCTGCGCCAGGCGCACGACCTGTGGCACATCCGCGAGAGCATCACGCTGGCGCAGGTCGAGGAAGGCTTCAACGTCAAGCACGACATCTCGATCCCGGTCTCGCTCATTCCCGAGTTCGTGCGCGAGGCCGATGCGGCGCTGGGCGCGGCTTTCGAAGGCATCCGCTTCGTCAACTTCGGGCATCTGGGCGACGGCAACCTGCACTACAACATCCAGGCGCCGGCCGGTGTCGATGCCAAGGCCTTTGTCGCGCAGTACGAGGACCAGGTCAGCTCCATCGTCTATGACACGGTCAGCCGCTACCGCGGCTCGATCTCGGCCGAGCATGGCATCGGCGAGCTCAAGCTGCACAAGCTGCCGCAGCACAAGTCGCCGACGGCGCTGGCGCTGATGCACTCGATCAAGAACGCGCTCGACCCGCACAACCTCCTGAACCCGGGCCGCGTGCTGAGCGCCTGATCTCCTTCCTGCCCTGAACCATCCCATGTCCTCCTTCATGCATTCCGACCAGATCCGTGCGCTGTTTTCCCAATCGATGTCGGCCATGTACCGCCAGGAAGTGCCGCAGTACGGCACGCTGCTCGATCTGGTGGCCGACATCAACCGTGCCACCCTCGAGCAGGACCCCGAAATGCGGCGCGAACTGCAGGCCGCGGGCGAGCTCGAGCGCATCGACCTCGAGCGCCACGGCGCGATCCGCCTGGGCACCGCCGAGGAGCTGGCCACGATGCGCCGCGTGTTTCGCGTCATGGGCATGCACCCGGTGGGCTACTACGATCTGTCGGTGGCCGGCGTGCCCGTGCATTCGACGGCGTTCCGCCCGATCGACGACGCGGCACTGCGCACCAACCCGTTCCGGGTCTTCACCTCGCTGCTGCGCCTGGAGCTGATTGCCGACCCGGCGCTGCGTGCCCAGGCCGCCGAGATCCTCGCGCGCCGGCGCATCTTCACGCCGCGCGCGCTCGAGCTGCTGCAGCAGTGCGAGGCCGCGGGCGGGCTCGACGAACAGCAGGCCGGGGAGTTCGTGCAGGAAGTCACGCAGACCTTCCGCTGGCACGGCGAAGCCACCGTGGACCATGCGACCCACCAGCAGCTGAGCGCCGCGCACCGGCTGATCGCCGACGTGGTGTCGTTCAAGGGCCCGCACATCAACCACCTGACGCCGCGCACGCTCGACATCGACGCGGCCCAGGCCGAGATGCCGCGCCGCGGCGTGGCCTCCAAGGATGTGGTCGAGGGCCCGCCGCGCCGGCGCCACCCGATCCTGCTGCGCCAGACCAGCTTCAAGGCGCTCGAGGAAGGCATTGTGTTTGCCGGCGACGGCACGCCCGGCGCGCACACCGCGCGCTTTGGCGAGATCGAGCAGCGCGGCGCGGCACTGACCGGCGCCGGGCGGGAGCTCTACGACCGGCTGCTGGCGCAGGTGCGCTCGATGGCCAACGCGGGCAGCACCGCCGGCGACTACGAAACGCGGCTCGCGGCGGCGTTCGCGGAGTTTCCCGATGACCTCGAGGCGATGCGTGCGCAGCAGCTGGCTTTCTTCCGCTACACGGTCAAGGACCCGGCGGCGTTTGCCCAGGCCGCGGACAGCGGCACCGGCTTCGGGCTGGACGCGCTGCTGCGCCAGGGCGCCATCGAGGCGCGCCCGATCATCTATGAAGATTTCCTGCCGGTGAGCGCCGCGGGCATCTTCCAGTCCAATCTGGGAGGCACCGAACAAAAGAGCTACGCGGCCAATGCGGCGCGCGAGCTGTTCGAGGCGGCGCTGCAGGCGCCGGTGGCCGACGAGATCGCGCTCTATGCGCAAAGCCAGCAGGCGTCCATTGCGGCACTGCGCGAAGCCTACCGCGCGCAGCAGCCGGCTTGAAGCTTGGGCAAACGTAAAAAAGGGCTCCAAGGAGCCCTTTTTCATCCAGGCTGGATCAGCCCGGGGGGTGCCGCAGCACTATTCAGCGTTGCTGCTGCTTGTTGGACGATGGGGTGGATTGCTGCTGCTGCCCTGTCGAAGAGGACTTGCCGCCTTGCTGGCCCATGTTGCCGCCTTGCTGCTCCTGCTGCTTTTGCGATTTGCTGGAATCCTGATTGGATCCCTGGTTTTGATTCTTTTGGCTGCTGTCTTGGTTGTGTTGCTGAACCATAGTCATATCTCCAAAGAGTTGAACCGCTGACTGGAAATCAATCAGCGCCCTTGCATGGTGCCGTCGTGGAAAACCCTGGAATGTAGGACTGCGCCGACCAGCACCCGGTTTTTGGTTAACGTCTGCAACCCATGTTTCAGGGGGTTGAGTGAGTGCTTCACTTCGCCTGCAGGGCAGGCAGGCTGGAGCAGCGCATCAGATCGGCAGGCGGATCGCGCAGAAACCTTCGAGGCAGCTCTGGACCACATGGAAATGGTCCTCGAAGAACTGCGACTCGAGCGCAGGTATCTGCGAAAGCGGCACCCAGCGCGCAAGCGCCGCGTCGTCGCCGCCCTGCACGGCGGGCAGCTGCGCACGCTCGCCCAGGTCGAAGACATGCACATGGGTGATCGCGCGCCCGCGCAGGCTGCGGTCGGGGTGGTCGAACACCTGTACGCCCCGCAGCGCGGCCGTGAGCGCGGGCGCATCGACGGCGCAGGCGGTTTCTTCTTCCAGTTCGCGCAGGCAGGCCTGCCACAGGGTATCGCGCGGCTCCACGAAGCCGCCGGGCAGCGCCCACAGGCCCTTGCCCGGCGCATGGCCGCGCTCGATCAGCAGCAGATGGCCGTTGCACAGCATGACCGCGTCGACCGTCACCAGCACCGGCGGATAGGGCGCGCTGGCCCAGGACGCGTGGTAGCTGCGCAGCATCGCGTCTTCGTCGCGCATGGCGCGGTATTCAGCGGTGTCCATCCAGGATTGCAGGAACCCAAGCACCGGCGCGGGCACCTGTGGCGCGAGCGCGGCCAGCACTTCGCTGCGCGGCGCATCGCCGTGGTTCCAGTAGCGCGCGCGCAGCGGCGTGGCATCGAACGCGCCCAGCCGCGGCAGGCTCAGCAGCGTCCAGCCGGCAAAGCTCTGCAGGTAGCTGCTGCTGTGGTCCTTGAAATGCCCGACCAGCGCCACGGCCGCGCCCGGCGGCACCAGCGCCTGCACGCCCTGGCGCACGGCCTCGACCCAGCGGGCCTCGTCGTAATGGTCGCGCACGGGAATGCAGTGCACGCGCGCGCGCTCGGCGGGCGTGAGCGAGGCCTGCACCATGTCCGCGCGTTCCTGCCAGGTGAAGGGGTTCTTCGGGGTGCGCGCCTGGTGCGCGCTGCCCAGCACCACGACGACCTGCTGAGCCTGCGCGAGCGCCGCCTGCAGCAGCGCCGCATGGCCGTTGTGCCAGGGCTGGAAGCGGCCGATCAGGACGGCGGTGTGCGGGGAGGGATCAGGGGACGGGACCATGGCAGTTTTTCGGAATAGGCATGGCCCAGCTTGGGGGCACCGAGCAAGGGCCGTCCCGCAGCGAAGGTGCCGTCCCCCTCCACCGAAGGATGAGAGGGGGAAGCGACGTAAGTCGCTCAGGGGGTGCTAAGGATAATACGCTGCGATCGGCATTTGCCGCCCGGTGCCGAAGGCCCGGGGCCGCACCCGCAGGATCGGCGGCGCCTGGCGGCGCTTGTATTCGCTGCGGTGGATCATGCGCTGCACCTTGTCGACCAGCGCCGGCCCTTCGGGCTGCAGCAGCAGGGCGTCGACGAACTGGCGCGCGCTCGCGTATTCGAGACCGGGCAGGTGCGTGCCCTCGATCAGCAGCTTGAGCACTTCATCGAGCAGGGCATAGGGCGGCAGACTGTCCTCGTCCTTTTGATCGGGTGCGAGCTCGGCCGAGGGCGGCTTGTCGATGATGGTCTGTGGAATCAGCTCGCGGCCCGCGGTCTCGTTGATGTGGCGCGACAGCGCGAACACCTCGGTCTTGTAGATGTCGCCCAGCAGCCCCAGGCCGCCGTTGGTGTCGCCGTAAAGCGTGCAGTAGCCGACCGAGACCTCGGACTTGTTGCCCGTCGTGAGCAGCAGGTGGCCGAAGGCGTTCGAATACTCCATCAAGATCGTGCCGCGGATGCGCGCCTGCAGGTTCTCGAGCGGCAGTCCCCGCAGCGGCTGGCCGAAGCTGCGCTCGAAGCCCTGGGCATAGCCGTCCACGAGGTCGCCGATCGGGTGCCGGTGCAGCTGGATGCCCAGGTTCTCGCACAGCGCGACCGAATCGTCGACCGAGCCCGCCGAGGAAAATCCCGAGGGTATGGTCACGCCCACCACGTTGTCCGCGCCCAGCGCTTCGACGGCCAGCGCCAGCGTCAGCGCGCTGTCGATGCCGCCCGAGCTGCCGACCACCGCCTGGGTGAAGCCGCAGCGGCGCGCGTAGTCGCGCAGGCCCAGCACGACCTGCTGGCGGTAGAACTCCAGGGTCGGCAGGCCCTGGGCGGGCACGGGTGCCAGCGCAGTGCCATCGGCATGGCCGAAACGCCCCTGGTCGAACACCAGCGTGGTCACGCATTCCTGGAAGCGCGGCGCCTCCAGCACCACGCCGCGGTCGGGCTCGATGGCAAACGAGGCGCCATCGAAAATGATCTGGTCCTGGCCGCCGATCTGGTTGACGTAGAGCAGCGGCAGCGCATGGCGATTGGTGGCCGCGCTGAACACCTGATGGCGCTGCTCGCGCTTGCCCAGATGGCTCGGGCTCGCATTGATGCTGATCAGCAGGTCGGGCGCGGCATCGGCCATGCGCCGCAGCGGATTGGTCGCGTAGTCGGCGCCGCTGTCGTTCCAGCCGTCTTCGCAGATCAGGAAGCCGACCTGCATCTGGCCGATGCGCAGCACCTTGGCCACGTCCGGGCCGGGCTCGAAATGGCGGCGCTCGGCAAAGATGTTGTAGCTCGGCAGCAGCTGCTTGTCGTACTGCAGGCGCAGCTTGCCGCCCTGCAGCACCAGCAGGCTGTTGTGCAGCGGCCGGCCCGGGCCTGCGGCGCGCGTCGGCGCGCCGACGACCCAGTGCAGCGTGGGATAGTCGGCCGACACATTGCGCAGCTGCTCGAGCCCAGCCTGCACGCGCTGCAGGAACTCGGGCTCGTCGAGCAGGTCGCCCGGGTAGTAGCCGCACAGCGAGAGCTCGCTGAAGACCACCAGGTCGGCCCGGTCGTCCTGCGCCTGGCGTGCGGCCGCATGCATGCGCTGCACGTTGCCGTCGATATCGCCCACGGTGTAGTTGAGTTGGGCCAGGGTGATGCGCAGCATGGGAGCTCCTTGGATCAGTGGGTCGGCGGGACGGCGGCCACGGGGTCGGGAATGTCGAACACCTGGCGCAGATAGGCCAGGTAGGTTTCATCGGTGCACAGGGTCTTGCCCGGGCTGTCCGAGATCTTGGCCACGGGCTGGCCATTGGCATGGGTCAGCTTCATGACGATGTTCAGCGGCGTCAGGCCCATGTCGTTGGTCAGCCGCGTGCCGATGCCGAAACCCAGCTGGATGCGGTCGGCAAAGCGCTGGTAGAGCTGCAGCGCGCTGTCGATGGTCAGCCCGTCGGAGAACACCAGGCGCTTGCTGTGCGCGTCGATGCGCAGCCGCCGGTAGTGGGCCAGCGCCTTCTCGCCCCAGACGAAGGGGTCGCCCGAGTCGTGGCGCAGACCGTCGAACAGCTTGGCGAAGTACAGGTCGAAGTCCTTGAGGAAGGCATCCATGCCGACGGTGTCCGTGAGGGCGATGCCCAGGTCGCCGCGGTATTCCTGCACCCAGTCCTCGAGCGCGGCGTTCTGGAAGTCGCGCAGGCGCACGCCCAGCGCCTGGTAGCTCTGCAGGTACTCGTGCGCCATGGTGCCGATCGGCACGAGCTGCAGATCGCGCGCCAGCAGCACGTTCGACGTGCCCTTGAACCACTGCGGCGTCTCGCTCGCAAAGCGCTGCACCACCTCGCGCTGCCAGGCGCCCGAAAAGCGCCGGCGCACGCCGAAGTCGAACATCTCGAAGGGGTGGCGGCGCTGCACCGCGCCGGCCAGCGCCTGCAGCTGCGCGACCTTGTGCGCCAGGCGCACGCGCCCCTCGCGCAGTGCGGCCTGGGCATCGAAGCGGCGGAAGTAGAGCTCGTTGACGATCGCCAGCACATAGATCTCGAAGCCCATCACATGGACCTGCGGACCCTGCGCGACGATCTGCAGCGTGTCACCCGCGGCACGCGCCTCGATGAACGCGCGCTGGAAGCGGAAGATGCGCAGGAAGTCGATGAAATCGCTCTTGATGAAGCGCAGCGAGGCGAGATAGTCCAGCTCGTCCTTGGCAAAGGACAGATCGCACAGCGCATCGAGCTCGGCTTCGACCTGGGGCAGCAGTTCGGCGAGCGGGAACTCGGGCGTGCTGCGGCAGACGAATTCATAGCGCGCCTGGGTCTGCGGATGGCGATGGAGCATCGCCTGCCACATCGTGAACTTGTAGAGGTCGGTATCGAGCAGGCTGGTGATGACGGGGGACATAGGCATTTCAGTCGGCAAGCGTGAGCGTATCGCTGGTTGCAAGCTGCACGCCCAGCGCGCGCATCGCGTCGAAGAACTGCTGCTCGGCGGATTCGAAGCCAGCGACGGGGCCCATGCAGTCGGTCAGCAGCACCAGGCGCCGGGCATGGCCCGCAGGCAGATGTTCCACGAGATGCTCGACGGTGGCGCGCACGCAGTGGCTGCTGGCCTCGCCGGCAATGACCAGCCGGTCGGCCTGGCCCAGGCGCGCCAGAAGTGAAGTGTCGAGCGCCGTCGCTGGATCGTCGGGGTCGACGACCTCGGCCTGCAGCGCGCTGTAATGTTCGGTGATCGGGTTCATGCCCTTGAGCACATGCCGCACGGCGCGCTGGCGTTCGAGCTGCCAGGCGCCCAGCGCTTCGAGCAGATCGGCGTGCACGCCATGGCCCCAGCTGCCGAGCTCGCAATGCACGGGCCAGACCATCAGCGTGTAGCGGCCCTGGCGCTCGAGCGCATCGAGATAGTCGAGTACCCGCGGCAGGTGCGAAGCGTCGCGCGGCAGGAACTGCGCGGTGCGTACCTGGGCGCTGGTGATGGAAGTGAAGGAAGCGACTTCGCCCCCATCGCTCGCCTGCCAGAAACCGGGATGGGCAATGTCGAAACGCTGGTGCGAATCGAGCGTGACGGTGATGGCGTCGATATGCGGGGTCTGGTGCCTCAGCCAGTGCGCGAGCCGCTGCATGTGCTGGTGCGCACCTGCGACCGCGAGGGCAGGCTGCATGCCTGCGGGGCGGCAGTCAGCGGGAAGATCGCAGAAGTCGTTCTGCGGATCGATGACCAGAAGCTGGAGGGAAGAAGGCATGGGCAGCAGACACAGGCAAGGGAAACAAAGGCCAGTGTAGGCCCGAGCGCGGCTGCCGCGCTGTCATCCACGGCCTCCCGGTGCAAGGTTGCGCCGGGAGGCCGGGAGCATTACTTCAGTGCCTTGCGCGCGGCGCCCACGCCGAGCACGGCCAGCACGACGAAGATGACGGCCAGCACCAGGAACACGATGAACAGCAGCTTGGCGATACCGGCCGCGCCGGCAGCGACGCCGGTGAAGCCCAGGGCGCCGGCCAGCAGGGAGATGACGGCAAAGATGATGGCGTATTTGAGCATGGTGTTTCCTTGGGGGACGCCGGTCAATGTGCCGGCGTTGCAGTTGCTACGTTATCCGCGGCGTCGGTGGATGAATGTGGGCCGGGCAGCGCTGCGCGCGTAGGAGCGCGCCTTCCTCCTGCACGCATGAAAAAAGGCCTGCGCATAGCAGGCCTTGTCAAAGGATTGGCGCAACCGCGCCGGGCGCTTCAGCGCAGGCCGGCGGCGTCGCGCAGCAGCGCTGCCTTGTCGGTCTTTTCCCAGGTGAACTCGGGCTCTTCGCGGCCGAAGTGGCCATAGGCCGCGGTCTTGCTGTAGATCGGGCGCAGCAGGTCGAGCATCTGGATGATGCCCTTGGGGCGCAGGTCGAAATGCTCGGCGACGAGCTTGGCGATCTGGTCGTCGGGAATGACGCCCGTGCCTTCGGTGTACACGGTGATGTTCATCGGGCGCGCGACGCCGATCGCGTACGCGACCTGGATCTGGCACTGGCGCGCCAGGCCCGCGGCCACGATGTTCTTGGCCACGTAGCGTGCGGCGTAGGCGGCCGAGCGGTCGACCTTGGTCGGGTCCTTGCCCGAGAACGCGCCGCCGCCATGGGGGCAGGCGCCGCCGTAGGTGTCGACGATGATCTTGCGGCCGGTCAAGCCGCAGTCGCCCTGCGGACCACCGACCACGAAGCGGCCCGTGGGGTTGATCAGGAAGCGCGTGTCCTGCAGCCATTCGTTGGGCAGCACCGGCTTGATGATTTCCTCGATGATGGCTTCGGTGAAGCTGGCCTTCATGCGGGTCGCGGTTTCCGACTGGTCGGGGCTGTGCTGCGTGGACAGCACGACGGTGTCGATGCTGTGCGGCTTGCCGTCCACATAGCGCATCGTCACCTGGCTCTTGGCATCGGGGCGCAGGAAGGGCAGGCGTCCGTCCTTGCGCAGCTGCGCCTGGCGCTCGACCAGGCGGTGCGCGAAATAGATCGGCGCGGGCATCAGCTCGGGCGTCTCGTCGCAGGCGTAGCCGAACATCAGGCCCTGGTCGCCGGCGCCGGTGTCGAGCTCGTCGTCGCTCGCGTGGTCCACGCCCTGGGCGATGTCCTGGCTCTGCTTGTCATAGGCCACGAGCACCGCGCAGCCCTTGTAGTCGATGCCGTAATCGGTGTTGTCGTAGCCGATGCGCTTGATGGTGTCGCGCGCCACCTGGATGTAATCCACATTGGCGCCGGTGGTGATTTCGCCGGCGAGAACCACCAGGCCGGTGTTGGTCAGCGTCTCTGCTGCCACACGCGAGTGGGGGTCTTGGGTGAAAATGGCATCCAGGATCGCATCGGAGATCTGGTCGGCCACCTTGTCGGGATGTCCTTCGGAGACGGATTCCGAAGTGAAAAGAAAATCGTTCGCCATTGAATAAACTCCTGTGTTCAGCTGGTGAGGCGTTGCCCAAGCTGACGGAGCCCCGGCGAACGCTTTAGCAGAATTTTTTTACGTCGCCCTGCAAGTTGCTCATTTAACTCAGCGACCCTTTCATTTTAATGCCAAGCCTGTTTCGTTTGTTCTCGTTGCTGCCTTTGGGGCTTTTGCATGGTCTGGGCGCCACCATGGGGTGGCTGGTGTTCGCGTTCTCGGGCACCTACCGCCGGCGCTTCCTGGAAAACGTGCGCCAGGCCGGCTACCGCTTCGGCGAGGTCCGCGCGGCCGTCGGCCATGCGGGGCGCCTGGTTGCCGAGCTGCCGCGCCTGTGGCTGCGCCCGGCGCTGCCGCACTGCGAGATGGTCGAGCCCGAACGCGTCGAGCGCGTCTGGGCCCAGGGCCGCGGCATCGTGTTCCTCACGCCGCACCTGGGCTGCTTCGAGCTGTCGGTGCAGGCCGCGGCGCAGCGCTGGAGCGCAAGGCACGGGCCGATCACCATCCTCTACCGCCCCGCGCGCCAAGCCTGGCTGGCCCAGGTCATGGAGACCGCGCGCAACCGTCCCGGCGTGCAGGCCGTGCCGACCACGCTGTCGGGCGTGCGCCAGATGATCAAGGCGCTGCGCCGCGGCGAGGCCGTGGGCCTGCTGCCCGACCAGGTGCCGCCCGAAGGGCAGGGCCTGTGGTCGCCGTTCTTCGGCCGCGATGCCTACACCATGACGCTCGCGGCGCGGCTGGTGCAGCAGACCGGCGCGATCGTCGTCGTTGCCCGCTGCGAGCGCCGCTCCTGGGGGCGCGGCTATGCGCTGTATTTCGAGGAGTTGCCCTTGCCTTTGTCAGATTCGTTGGAGACCGCCGTGCTGCAGCTCAACCAGGCCATGGAGCAGGTCATCCGCCAGAGCCCGTCGCAATACCTCTGGGGCTATGCGCGCTACAAGCAGCCGCGCGCCGAGCAACCCGCCGCGCAGGTGAAGCCATGAGCGCGCGCTTCGGTGTCTGGCTGATGGGCCTGCTCGGGCGATTGCCGCTGCGCTGGCTGCGCGCGCTCGGCTGGCTGCTCGGGCAGCTGCTGTTCGTGGTCGCGCTGCCGCGGCGCAAGGTGGCGCTGCGCAATCTGGAGCTGTGCTTCCCGCAGCTGACTCCCGCGCAGCGCAAGGCGCTGGCGCGGCGCAACTTCGTGGTGTTCTGCCAGACCTGGCTCGACCGCGGCTGGCTCTGGTCCGCGCCCGAGTCCGTGGTGCGCGCGCGCGTCAAGCTCGAAGGCGCGCTGCACGAGCTCGAAGGCGATACGCCGACGATCGTGTTCGCGCCGCATTTCTACAGCATGGATGCGGGCGGTCTGACGCTGCCGCTGAACACCACACGCGCCTTCACCTCGATCTTCTCGACCCACCCCAATCCGGATATCGACAACTGGTTCATGGGCGGGCGCCAGCGCTTTGGCGACGTGCGCATGCTCAACCGCGCCGACGGCGTCAAGCCGATCATCTCCAGCCTGCGCCAGGGCGGGCTGCTGTACCTGCTGCCCGACATGGACTTCGGCCGCAACGACTCGGTGTTCGTGCCTTTCTTCGGCGTGAATGCCGCGACCATTCCCTCGCTGTCGCGCTTCGCCCGCCTGGGCCGGGCCAAGGTGATCGGCATGTACACCCGGCTCACGCCCGAGGGCTACGTCGCGCAGATCACGCCGGCCTGGGAGAACTTCCCCACCGCCGACGCCGTGGCCGACACGGCGCGCATGAACCGCGAGCTCGAGCATTGGATCGACACCATGCCGGAGCAGTATTACTGGGTGCACCGGAGGTTCAAGACCAGGCCGGAAGGCGAGGCCTCCGTTTACGGTTGAAGCAGCGGGCAGGCCTTCAAGCTACCAATCGATCTTCGCTGAACTGCTGCTGCACGAAATGCTCCAGCTCGTCGATCACCCGCGCGGGCCGCTCGTGCACCACCCAGTGCGAGGTGTTGCGCAGGTGCTGGATCTGCAGCCGCGGCACCCAGTCCTCGAGGCCTTCGAGCAGGCCCGGGCGCAGCGCCAGGTCGTTCATGCCCCAGAGCACCAGCGTCGGCACCGCCACATGCAGCGCAGATTCCGGCAACTGCACTTCGGCCAGATGATCGGGCTCACCCGGCGCGGGCGGGAACAGCGGGCTGGCGCCGTAGTAGTGGCATGGTCCTTCCAGGCCCCGGGCCCAGTGCGCGCGGTATTCGTTTTGCAGCGCGGGCGTGAGCCAGGCCGGCCGGTGGCCATCGGGCTGTGCAAAGAAGCCGAAGGTACGGCGCCAGTCACCCTGCGCCAGCAGCTGCGGCGCATCCGGGCGGCGCAGGAAGCGCATGTAGTCACTGGCGCGGCGCTGCTCGGCCTGTTCGCGCAGCTCGCGCAAAAACGCCCCCGCGTGGGGGGCGTTCAGGATCATCAATCGATCCATGCATTCGGGATGCTGGGCGGCCACGCTCCAGGCGACGGCACCGCCCCAGTCATGCGCCACCAGCGCGGCCAGCGGCGCCTGCGGACTCTCGGCCTGCACCAGCGCATGGATGTCCTGCACCAGATGCCGCGCGTGATACGCCGCCACGTCGGGCGGGTGGCTCGACTCGCCGTAACCGCGCAGATCGGGCGCCACGCAGCGAAAGCCGCCGTTCTCGGGCGTGCTGAAATGCGTCAGCAGCGCATCCCAGATGAACGCGCCCTCGGGAAATCCATGGAGGAACAGCAGCACCGGCTGGCCGGCATTGCCCGCGGTGCGGCAGCGCAGCGTGGTGCCGTGGGGCAGGACATGGTCGCAGGTCTGGATCATGAAGCTACTCTCTCTCGGTAGCTTCCAGCGCCTGGCGGACCTCGTGCTGGAAGCTAGTGGGCCTGGGTTTCGTCAGCGCTGTCCGCGGCGGCGGACGGCTCTGCGGGAGTGGCCGCCGCAGGTTCTGCGGGATGCGACCACCTCCATAGTAGCTGAGCCACCTCGTCGACGCCCTGTTTCTTGAGTGCCGAGAACAGCATTGCCTCGCCGCCGCCGGCCTGCAGGCGCGCAATCGACAGCGCCTTGGCCTGCTCGGCGCGCGTGAGCTTGTCGGCCTTGGTCAGCAGGATCAGGAACTTCATGCCGTCTTCGACGCGCGGACGCACGGCTTCGAGCAGCGCTTCGTCCAGCTCGGTCAGGCCCAGGCGCGGATCGCACAGCAGCACGATGCCGGTGAGGCTTTCGCGCGTGATCAGGTAGTTGACCATGACCTGCTGCCAGCGGATCTTGTCCGAGCGCGAGACGGCGGCATAGCCATAGCCGGGCAAGTCGGCCAGCACGGCATCGGTGAGGCCCTGGCGGCCCAGCGAGAACAGGTTGATGTGCTGCGTGCGACCGGGCTTCTTGGAGGCGAAGGCCAGTTGCTTTTGCTGCGTCAGCGTGTTGATGCAGGTGGATTTTCCGGCGTTGGAACGGCCGACAAAGGCGATTTCCGGGACGTCGATGGTGGGCAGATGGTGCAGCTGCGCGGCCGTCGTGAGAAAGCGCGCGGTGTGCATCCAGCCCATGGCGAGCTTGCCGTCGATGGCGGGAGAAGGCTTGCCCGCAACCGGTGCAGGGGAGGAGTTCGTCATGGGGGGTATCAGTGCTTGGGGGCCTCATTGTAGAATTGTGCGGTTCAGTGCACCTAACTACAGGCCCTCGATATGAAGATGCTCGCCTCTATGCTGATGGCTGCCTTTCTGGCAGCACCCGTTCTCCCGGCCCTTGCGGCAGGCGAGAAGTCCGCGGCGCCCCAGGCGAGCACCAAGCTGGACTTGGCAAAAGGTGCATCAGGGTTTACCGCAGTGTGCGCAGCATGCCACGGAGCGGATGGCAATTCAAGCATTGTGGCTAATCCGTCCCTGGCCCAGCAGCATCCCGAGTACCTGGTCAAGCAGCTCAAGGAATTCAAGAGCGGCGTGCGCAAGGACCCGGTGATGCAGGGTTTCGCCTCGATGCTCTCGGACGAGGAGATGAAGAACATTTCCGGCTGGCTCGCGGCGCAGAAGTCCAAGGGCGGCTATGCCAAGGACAAGGAGCTGGTGGTGCTGGGCGAGCGCATCTTCCGCGGCGGCATCCAGGAGCGCAACATCGCCGCCTGCGCCGGCTGCCACAGCCCCAACGGCGCGGGCCTGCCGGTGCAATACCCGCGCCTGGCCGGCCAGCATGCCGACTACACTAGCAAACAGCTGATAGAGTTCCGCGACGGCAAGCGGGGCAACAGCCTGCCGATGTCCCAGGTGGCGGCCAAGCTCAACGACCGCGAGATCCGCGCGGTGGCGGATTACATCGCCGGCCTGCGTTGATCGCCTGATGCGCCGTTGCCTGCGGCGCAGGGAACCAAACGCCGGCAACCAACCCCAATCTGGGCGGGACCATCCTTGGCTGTGATGGCCCCGCCTTTTTGCTTCCGGGCCTTGCGTCATTTTTCCATGTCAGATACCTCTCACCGCGCGCCTTCCTCCCTTCGATCCCGCGCCTGGCGCGCGGGCATCGAGCTGCTGTCGTCGATGCGCTTTGCCATCGCGATGCTCACGATCATCTGCATCGCCTCGGTGATCGGCACGGTGCTCAAGCAGCACGAGCCCGCGGTCAACTATGTCAACCAGTTCGGGCCGTTCTGGGCGCAGCTGTTTCTCGCGCTCAAGCTCAACGCGGTCTACAGCGCCTGGTGGTTCCTGCTGATACTGGCGTTTCTCGTGGCCAGCACCAGCCTGTGCGTGGCGCGCAATGCGCCCAAGTACCTCGCCGACCTGCGCAGCTACAAGGAAAACATCCGCGAAAAGAGCCTCGAGGCCTTTCGCCACCGTGCCCAGGCCGAAGTGCGCGGCACGCCCGAGGAAGCGGCCCAGCGCCTGGGCGCGCTGCTCGCGACGGGCGGCTGGAAGGTGCGGCTGCAGCAGCGCGGCACCGGCGCGATGGTGGCCGCCAAGGCCGGCGCGGCGCACAAGCTCGGCTACATCGCGACGCACAGCGCCATCGTGCTGATCTGCCTGGGCGGGCTGTTCGACGGCGACCTGATCGTGCGCGCGCAGATGCTGTTTGGCGACAAGACGCCCTACACCGGCGGCGGCCGCGTGGCCGATGTCGCGCCCGAGCACCGCCTGTCCGAGCGCAACCCGACCTTCCGCGGCAACCTGATGGTCGCCGAAGGCACGCAGTCGAGCACCGCGATCCTGAACCAGTCGGACGGCGTGCTGCTGCAGGAGCTGCCCTTTGCCGTGGAGCTCAAGAAGTTCATCGTCGAGTACTACTCCACCGGCATGCCCAAGCTGTTCGCGAGCGAGGTGATCATCCACGACAAGCACACCGGCGAGCAGACCGCCGAGCGCATCGAGGTCAACCATCCGGCGCACTACAAGGGCGTGGAGATCTACCAGTCGAGCTTCGATGATGGCGGGTCTTCGGTCAGGATGCGCGCCGTGCCGCTCGATGGCACGGCCACGCCCTTCACCGTCGAGGGCACGATCGGCGGCACCAGCGAATTCACGCGCGCCGGCCCGGGCCGCGGCGACCCGCAGGAAACGCTCACGCTCGAATACACGGCGCTGCGCACCATCAACGTCGAGAACTTCGGCGCGGGCCGGGGGGCGGATGGGGGCTCGGGCACCGATGTGCGCAAGGTCGACCTGAAATCGGCCATCGACGCGCGCCTGGGCGCGGGCCACAAGACCACGACCGAAAAGGAATTGCGCAACATCGGCCCGAGCATCGGCTACAAGCTGCGCGACGCGTCGGGCCAGGCGCGTGAGTATCAAAATTACATGATGCCGGTCGACACCGGCGACGGCAACCCGGTGTTCCTGCTGGGCGTGCGCGAGAACCCGGCCGACGCGTTCCGCTTCCTGCGCGTGCCGGCCGATGCCGAAGGCTCGATGGACAGCTTCGTGCGCCTGCGCCTGGCGCTGGCCGATCCGGCGCTGCGCGAGCAGGCCGCGCGCCGCTACGTGGCGACAGCGGTCGATGCGGCGCGCCCGGAACTGCGCGAGCCGCTGCTGCAGTCGGCGCTGCGCGCGCTGCAGATGTATGCCGGCACGACGGACGCGGCGGGCGTGCACATCGGCGGCCTGCAGGCGATCGCGCGCTTCATGGAGCTCAACGTGCCCGAGGCCGAACGCGCGCGTGCGAGCGAAGTGCTGGTGCGCATCCTCAATGGCGTGCTGTTCGAGATGGCCCAGGCCGTGCGCGCGCAAAACGGCCTCGCGCCGATGGCCAACGACGACCAGACGCTGGCGTTCATGACCCAGGCGGTGTTCTCGCTGAGCGACGCGCAGTTCTATCCCGCGCCCATGGCGTTCATGCTGGACGATTTCACCCATGTGCAAGCCAGCGTTTTCCAGGTCACGCGCGGGCCCGGCAAGAACGTGGTCTATCTGGGCTGCCTGTTCCTGATCGTGGGGATCTTTGCCATGCTCTATGTGCGCGACCGGCGCCTGTGGATCTGGCTGGTGCCCGCCGGCGAGGGCCGCAGCCATGCGAGCGTGGCGCTGTCGACCAACCGCCAGACCCTGGAAGGCGACCGGGACTTTGCCGTGCTGACCGAAAAACTCATTGGCGCCCAGCCGACTGTGCGCCGCCCGGGAGCTGCCCAATGACAACTGCAATGAACGACTCCACCGAGACCCTCACCCTGCACTCGGGGTATTTCTCGCGCCGCAACTGGTTCGACTGGCTGTTTGCCGCGATCGTGCTTGCGGGCGGGCTGTTTGCGCTGCAGCGCTACGCCGAGTACATGGATGTCTATGAGAAAGCAATCCTGATCGGCACGATTCCGGCCCTGGTCTGGCTGTGCTGGTTCTGGCGCCCGCTGCGCGTGCTGACGCTCGGCGTGGGCGCGTTCTCGCTGCTGGCGCTGGGCCTGTACCAGGTCGACGGCGCGGGCGACCTGGCGCGCGCCGAGACCGTGTTCGGGCTCAAGTACTTCCTGTCGAGCCAGTCGGCGATCCTCTGGATGAGCATGCTGTTCTTCATGAGCACGATCTTCTACTGGATCGGCATGTTCTCGCGCGGCGAGGGCCGCTCGATGTCGCTGCTGGGCTCGCGCCTGGCCTGGGTGGCAATTGCCCTGGGGCTGATCGGCTCGATGGTGCGTTGGTACGAAAGCTATCTGCTGGGCCCGGACATCGGCCACATTCCGGTCAGCAACCTCTACGAAGTGTTCGTGATGTTCTGCTGGATGACCACGGCTTTCTATCTCTATTACGAGCAGAACTACGACACCCGCGCGCTGGGCGCCTTCGTCATGCTGGTGGTGAGCGCGGCCGTCGGTTTCCTGCTCTGGTACACGCTGGTGCGCGAGGCGCACGAGATCCAGCCGCTGGTGCCGGCGCTCAAGAGCTGGTGGATGAAGCTGCATGTGCCGGCCAACTTCATCGGCTACGGGACGTTTGCGCTCGCGGCGATGGTGGCCTTTGCCTATCTGGTCAAGCAGCAGGCTGGCGAGACCCGCTGGTACAAGCTCGCGCCGCTGTGGCTGCTGGGCATCGTGCTGTGTTTCGAGCCGATCGTGTTCCGCCAGGGGGCGAGCGAGGGCGGCAGCAGCTACTGGACGGTCTACTTCGGCATCTCGGCGCTGATCGTCGCCGGCATCTTGCTGGCGCGCAAGCGCATCGCCGCGCGCCTGCCCTCGTTCGAGATCCTCGACGACGTCATGTACAAGTCGATTGCCGTGGGCTTCGCGTTCTTCACCATCGCCACCGTGCTCGGCGCACTCTGGGCCGCCGAGGCCTGGGGCGGCTACTGGAGCTGGGATCCGAAGGAAACCTGGGCGCTGATCGTCTGGCTCAACTACGCGGCCTGGCTGCACATGCGCCTGGTCAAGGGCCTGCGCGGAACGATATCGGCCTGGTGGGCGCTGACGGGGCTGGGCGTCACGACCTTTGCGTTCCTCGGGGTGAATATGTTCCTGAGCGGGTTGCATAGCTACGGGGAGCTGTAGGCGGTGCCAGAAAACGTATTGTTTTTCCGTTCATCCTGAGCTTGCCTGGTTGGGCCCGTCGAAGGATCAAGGCCCCGCTCGCTTGGTTGATGGAGGCACAGACTGCTGCCGTAAATGGCGCACCTCGATAATCAACATTTGTCGAGACGCTTTCTGTAGTAGCTGATCGATTCTTTTGCAATTCCCTTCGTCAAGATTGGCATCCCACTCATCGAGCATGAGCACGGCAGGTGCCATCGAAATGGAATTTTCGATTTCCTTTGCTTGCCCCTGTCCTGTCGATAGCCCGCTGCTGAAATCGAGAAAATGGATCTCTGGAGTGAGTAGCAGAGAATCGGCCACCAAATCCTTGATAATTTTAAGAAAAGTGGACTTGCCTGACGCGTTGGTTCCAGTCACCATGAAACGCCCGTAAGGGAGGTTTTTTTGCTGTAATGCCTCAATGAGTTCGCAGGGGTGCCAGCGCTTTCCATTGTTGTATATGAAAATGGCCTGCAGCGAGGTCTTGCGCATTTCGTATTTTTCCAACCCGTCGACAAAAATTTCGAGATTGCGCATTCTGGTGCGCACTAGGAAAAGTTGGCTAAGATATATGCTCAGCGAATGCACATTGCCCAGCACTTGCAGGCTGCGCGGAAGTGCTGCAACCAAGGCTCCGGCGAGGGCCACTGTGAATAAGTCGGTGAATTGCAGTAGAGCCAAAAAGGCCAGGGTTGAGAAGATAATGGGGAAACAGGCAACTATCTGTTCCAGCAGAACATACCGGTTGATCTGCAAAAAATAGAGATGCATTTCATCTTTCAACTTGATAAAACCATCAGAGCGAATTTTCCGAGTGCCATACAGGGCATGGGTCCATGCCGGCTCTATGCCAAGAAGCGCCCTCAATCGCTGCTGCTGCATTCCGCTGGCCATGCTTTCTATTTTTCGACGCATCAAGGTTGAAAATGCAAGAGAAATCAACGTTGCCGCCATGATTGTTGAAGATATTTCCCATCCTATTGCGAAATAGAAAACGATGATCGTAAGAAGGATATTTAGAACTGCAGATGTCGTTTCAATGTAGAATTCGCAGGCATGCGAAATGGCTGGTAATGCCTCTCCGCCAAGCCACTGGCTGATCGATTTTTTATTTTTATCGGATGCATATTCGAGGCTTCGGGTGGATGTGGAAAGTGTCGATATCGAATATTCTTTCCATATATCATTGATCGCTTTTGCAGTGAAGAATTTCACTGCCGAGCTGACGATGTATGCGATAAGGGCAAATAAGAAAAATAACGATATGTTTGATAGAACCCGATCGAGAGCAGAGTTTGTCAAGCTGGCACCAGCTTGTGCAATGTAATAGGTGGAAGCTGCCAAGAATGATTGCTGAGACAGAGTGAGGCTCAGTGCAATTAAAAAACGCTTGTCTTTGAATATCATTGATTTCCTATATAAAAATCATCAAGGATATTCCTGTGAGCGCTAGAGTAAGCAATGAAATTGCGCCTATGAGAGCTGTTGTGTATCGTCTGCGTAAAATAATTGCTTCATTTGTTTTTCTTTGGTTTTTCCTTTTGCTGAAGGTTTGGAAAACTTCTGGATGTATTTGTTTAAAAATTTGATTTTGGAGATAATTCCGTAATGATTGGGGTGTAGGAACTGTAAATCTTGGGTGGTTAGGTCTCGAATGACAAGAACAGGTGTTGGGGTTCTGAGTGGGAAGTAGTCTTGTGAGTGAAGGCTGGATGCTTGGCTTTCTTTATAAAGAGCGCCGATCATGAGTTCATTATCTATGCAAGTTATTTTTGCTTTTATGTGAGCGCGTAGTAAACGATTTAAATCAAATTCTTCATTGAAGAGTATTATTACTGCTCCAAATGAATTGTTTCGGTTATTTTTGTAAAAGTCGCTGCAGAATTTAATAAGCTGTTGGAGTTCTTGATCTGTTTTTTCGGTTTCAAAGTAGGTGAAGTATATATTTCTTTCAGCAAGTGCTCTCGGCATGAATGGACACATTGCTCCACTTCTATATGGGTGCGGGGATGTTAGGAAATTTTGGATGTAGGGAATGACTCCTTTATGCGAAGAGTAAGCAAACTCAGGAGCGCCAGAAGGCGGTGAGTTTCCAATTTTCCATATTTTTGCCATTCCCTGTCCTTAATTTCCTTTAAATGGGAAAGGTGTTGGTTTTATTGTGGGTTACCATTTCCACTCTCCATGCAGAGTTTGCTTGCGAGGAATCAAGCCGGCCAGATTAATCAGGAAAATATTGATGAAGTTTTTGGCGCAGACATCTGAAAAAGATTTGTCCTGAAATCTTTTTGTGAATGCTGAAGACAAGGGTTGGGAGAATTCTGTATTCATATGGCCTCCTAAGAACACCATCAAAAAAACTTGATGGATATTTAATGCTGAACCGTGGGTGCTTCTGCTGCATGCCAGAAAAATCCGATTCTCTTGAGGGAGTTTACAGAGAGATTAAACTCTAGCCGTTCATTGGACAGAGCCATCTGCTTGTCATAGGAATGAGAAATAGAGGTCAAAATTGAGAAGAGACACTTGCAAAGGCTGAGCGCTTTTTTTGAGAAAAACGTTTAGTGAGACAAATGCGAATAATGAAAATGCGTTTGCTTGAAATCGGTCGAAGGGTCAAAGAATGAAGGGCTTGTGCTCAAGTTGTGAAAGCAGGCGTCCATGGTTTGCTGCTTCGACAGGGTCGCCCAGGCACCTCGGGTCACCATGAACAGTTCAAGTAAGCTCGCCACCAAAGGTCGGATGGACGTTTTTTATTGCCAAGCAGGTTGAACCATCCACCGGCACAATGCATCTCACAGTCACGGTCGGGCGCTGCGCGGCCATGGGTTGTTTGATCAAGGAGCTGCAATGCTGATTCGTACCGGTGACAAAGGATTCATCCACCCCCAGGCCAGCGAGATCACGCCGCAGGCAGCCTATGAGGAGCGCCGCCAGTGGCTGCGCACCATGGCGGCGGGCGCGGCAGGCAGCGCGCTGGCGGGCTGGGCGGCGCGCGATGCGCGTGCGGCCATGGAGCGCCCGGGCAAGCTCGCGGCGCTGCCCGGTGCGCCGAGCAAGGTGGCCGGCGCCAACACCATGGAGACGCCCACGGCCTACAGCGATGCCTCGCAGTACAACAACTACTACGAGTTCGGCCTCGACAAGGCCGACCCTGCACGCAATGCCCATACGCTCAAGACCACGCCCTGGAGCGTCAAGGTCGAAGGCCTGGTGGCCAAGCCCAGGACCTTTGGCCTCGAGGAGCTGCTCAAGCTCAGCGCGCAGGAAGAGCGCATCTACCGCCTGCGCTGCGTCGAGGGCTGGTCGATGGTCATTCCCTGGGTCGGCTATTCGCTGGCGCAGCTGCTGCGCGAGGTGCAGCCGCTGGGCAGCGCCAAATACGTCGAATTCGTGACCCTGGCCGATCCCAAGGTGATGCCGGGCCTGCGCAGCCGCGTGCTGGACTGGCCCTACACCGAGGCGCTGCGGCTCGACGAGGCAATGCACCCGCTGACGATGCTGGCCTTCGGCATGTATGGCGAGGTACTGCCGGCGCAAAACGGCGCGCCGGTGCGGCTGGTGGTGCCGTGGAAATATGGCTTCAAGAGCGCCAAGAGCATCGTTGCCATCCGCCTCACGGACAAGCAGCCGGGCACGGCCTGGAACAAGGCCGCACGCAACGAGTACGGCTTCTATTCCAACGTCAATCCCGAGGTGCCGCACCCGCGCTGGAGCCAGGCGACCGAACGGCGCATCGGCGAAGGCGGTCTGTTTGCCAAGAAGCGCCCGACGCTGATGTTCAACGGCTATGGTGAACAGGTCGCCTCGCTGTACACCGGCATGGACCTGAAACAGCAGTTTTGAACGCCCCGCAGATGCGCTCCGCGGCCCCGCGCTGGAAAGCCGCCTTCATGCACCCGGCCGCCAAGCCGCTGGTGTTCGCGCTGTGCCTGCTGCCCTTTGCGCAGCTGCTCTATGGCGCGGTCTTCAACACGCTGGGCGCGAACCCGGCCGAGGCCCTGCTGCGCGCCACGGGCGACTGGACGCTGCGCTTTCTGTGCATCTCCCTGGCGGTGACGCCGGCGCGCGTGCTGCTGGGCCTGCCGGCGCTCGCGCGCTTTCGGCGCATGCTGGGACTGTTCGTCTATTTCTATGCGGTGGTGCACCTGCTGTGCTATTCGGTCTTCGACCAGGGGATGGATCTGGGCGAGATCTGGCGCGACACGCTCGAGCGGCGCTTCATCCTGGTCGGCATGCTGGCCTTCTTGCTGCTGACGGCGCTGGCCGCGACCTCGCCACAGCGCATGCTGCGGCTGCTGGGCGGGCGCCGCTGGCAGGCGCTGCACCGCAGCATCTATGCGGTGGCCGGCCTGGCGCTGCTGCATTTCTTCTGGATGCGCGCAGGCAAGAACGACTTTGCCGAAGTCGCGGTCTACGCCGCGATCATCGCGCTGCTGCTGGGCTGGCGCCTGCAGCGCTGGTGGCGCAAGCGCCGTACGGCCTAGCGCGGCCCGGCCTAGCGCGGCCCGGCCTAGTTATTCAGCGCGGGGGCAGCTGCGGTGCCGGCGGCGTGGCCATGTCGTCCAACAGCTGCGGGCGCAGCGTTTCGGGCAGCGTCGCGCGTTGCGCGGCCTCGGGTGCGGTGGGCAGATACAGCGGGCCGCGCTGGCCGCAGGCCACGAGTGACGCCGCACTCAGCGCAAGGGCAAAAGACCTGACTAGAATTTGGGAAGCTCTCAACATAAGCAGATTGTAATGAACGACCTTGAATTCCTGGATTGCGCCGAAAAGCTGCTGCTCGCGGTGGAGCAGGGCTGTGACCGCATCGACGATGAAACCGATGCCGACATCGATGCCCAGCGCGCCGGCGGCATGGTCACGCTGTCGTTTCCCAACCGCACGCAGATTGTGATCAACCTGCAAAGACCTCTGCATGAAGTGTGGCTGGCCTCCAAGGCCGGCGGTTTTCACTTCCGCTACGACGCGGCCCAGGCCTGCTGGCTCGATACCAAGGGCGAAGGCGAGTTCTTTGCCTGCCTGAGCCGCCATGCCTCGGAGCAATCGGGCCTGCCGCTGCGCTTCAGCGCCTGAACGCGCTGCGCCGGGATGTAGAAAAGCCCCTCGAGAGGGGCTTTTTCCATGGGGCCTAGTTCCGGAACAGATCCATGATCCGGTTGCGTTCTTCCGACGGTGGCGCCGGCGTGTCCTCGGTCGAGGCCTCGTAGCCACCGCCGCCACCATCCGACATGCCCAGGCTGCCGCCGCCCCCGCTGCGCGCGAATTCCTCGTAATACCATTCGCCGCCGATATTCACGACGCCCGGCGGCACCGGCAGTTCGGCGACGGGCACGCCATTGAGCGCGTGCTGCATGAAGTCGATCCAGATCGGCAGGCTCAGGCCGCCGCCGGTCTCGCGCGAACCGAGGTTGCGCGGCGTGTCGTAGCCGATCCAGGTCACGGCCGCCAGCGTGGGCTGGAAGCCGCCGAACCAGGCATCGACCGAGTCGTTGGTGGTGCCGGTCTTGCCATAGAGGTCGGGGCGCTTGAGCGTGGCCTGGGCGCGCGCGGCGGTGCCGACCCGTGCCACGTCCTGCAGCATGCTGTTCATGATGAACGCATTGCGCGCCGGGATGGCCTCGGGCATCTGCTCGAGCGGCTTGGGCTGGTACTCGGACAGCACGCGGCCCTTGTGGTCGGTGATGCGCGTGATCAGCCAGGGGTTGACGCGCTTGCCGCCATTGGCAAACACCGAGTAGCCCGCGGCCATCTGCATCGGCGTGACCGAGCCCGCGCCCAGCGCCATCGTCAGGTAGGCAGGGTGCTTTTCGGCTTCGAAGCCGAAATGCGTGACCCACTCCTGGCCGTACTTCGGGCCGACAGCCTGCAGCAGGCGGATCGAGATCATGTTCTTCGACTTGTTCAGGCCGGTGCGCATGCTCATCGGGCCGTCATAGCGCGAGTCGTAGTTCTTCGGCTCCCAGGGCTGGCCGCCGGTGGTGCCGGCGCTGAAGAAGATCGGCGCGTCGTTGATCATCGTGCCCGGACCGAAGCCCTTTTCGAGCGCCGCCGAGTAGATGAACGGCTTGAAGCTCGAGCCCGGCTGGCGCCAGGCCTGCGTCACGTGGTTGAACTTGTTCTTGCCGAAGTCGAAGCCGCCGACCAGCGCGCGGATCGCGCCGGTGCGCGGATCGAGCGCGACGAAAGCCCCTTCGACTTCGGGCAGCTGCGTGATCTCCCAGCTGTTCTTGGGCGTCTTCACGACGCGGATCACGGCACCGGCGCGCAGCCGGGTGTTGGGCGGCGCCTTGTCGCTCAGACCGGACTGCGCGGGCTTGAGGCCGTCGCCGGTGATCTCGAACTTGTCGCCATCGGCGCGCGTCGCGACGATCTTGCGCGGCGTGGCATCGAGCACCACGGCGGACATGACGTTGCCGTTGTCGGGATGGTTGGCCAGCACGTCGTCGATCGCGTTCTCGCGCTCCTCGGGGTCCTGGGGCAGCGCGATGAAGCGCTCGGGGCCGCGGTAGTGCTGGCGGCGCTCGTAGTCCATGATGCCCTTGCGCAGCGCGGTGTAGGCCGCTTCCTGTTCGCCGGCATTGAGCGAGGTGTAGACATTGATGCCGCGCGTATAGGCCTCGGCGCCGTACTGCGCGTAGATCAGCTGGCGCGCCATTTCGGCGACGTATTCGGCATGCACGCGGGTGTTGTTGCTGCCGGTGTTGAGCTTGAGCTCTTCATTCTTGGCCTGTGCGGCCTCGGCGGCCGTGATGAAGCCGTTTTCCTGCATGCGCTCGATGATGTAGAGCTGGCGGATGCGCGCGCGCTTGGGGTTGCTGATCGGGTTGTAGGCCGACGGTGCCTTGGGCAGGCCGGCAAGCATCGCGGCTTCGGCAATCGAGATGTCCTTGAGCGGCTTGCCGTAATAGGCTTCGGACGCGGCGGCGAATCCGTAGGCGCGGTTGCCCAGGAAGATCTGGTTCATGTAGATCTCGAGGATCTGGTTCTTCGTCAGCAGGTGCTCGAGCTTGAAGGTCAGCAGCACTTCATAGATCTTGCGCGTGAAGGTCTTCTCGGACGAGAGATAGACGTTGCGCGCGACCTGCATGGTGATCGTTGAGGCGCCCTGGGTCCGGCCACCCGCGCCCAGGTTGGCAAGCACCGCGCGGGCAATGCCCTTGTAGTCGACGCCGCCGTGCTCGAAGAAGCGCGTGTCCTCGATGGCCAGCACCGCATCGGTCATGACCTTGGGGATTTCCTTGATCGGCGTGAGCGTGCGGCGCTCCTCGCCGAATTCGCCGAGCAGCGCGCCTTCGGCCGAGTACACGCGCAGCGGCAGTTTGGGGCGGTAGTCGGCGAGCTCCGAGACATCGGGGAGGTTGGGGTACGCCATGGCCAGCGCGACCGCCACCGTCAGCAACACGCCCGCGGCCACGGCCACGGCCAGGCCGACCAGGCCCAGCAGGACCTTGGTCAACCAGTGCGCAGGGGGGCGGGACGAAGCCGAACGGGAGGTGGAGGACTTGTCGGTTTTATCAGGAGTCGGCATGGCGCAGCATAGGGAGAGGAACCGGCATTATAAAAATCACCCGTGCGGGTGCTCCAGGGAAGGAGAATGCCATGGGAAGAGACGTCCAGGCTGGGGTCGGCGTGCGCCAAGTGTCGGCGAAGTCCGCATTCCTTCGCCGGCAAACGTCTTTTTTGAACCACGCAATGCGGATACAGTTGCTACAACCATGTTGGTTCGGCAAAGGTCTTGCTGATAGCATTCCAGGAGAACTGCAGACCATGTTGCATTTCTTTACAGGCTCGGGAGGGCACGTTGATCACCGTAGGTTCCCTGTTCAATCGCCAGCCCGCCTCACTGTTAGGTATTGACATCAGTTCGTCGAGCATCAAGCTGGTCGAGCTGGGCCGCGATCCTGCGGGAGCGCTGGTGCTCGAGCGCTGCTGCATCGAACCCCTGGAGCGCGGCTGGATCGCCGACGGCAACATCGAGAAATTCGACGAGGTGGCCGAGGCGCTGCGCCGCCTGATCAAGAAAAGCGGCACGCGCAGCAAGAACGTTGCCATGGCGCTGCCGCCCTCGGCCGTCATCACCAAGAGAATCTCGCTGCCCGGCTACATGAGCGAGCAGGAGCTCGAGGTCCAGGTCGAATCCGAGGCCAACCAATACATTCCCTTTTCGCTCGATGAAGTGAGCCTCGACTTCTGCGTGATCGGCCCGACGACCAATTCGCCCGGCGATGTCGACGTGCTGATCGCCGCGTCGCGCCGCGAGAAGGTGCAGGACCGCCAGGGCCTGGCCGAAGCCGCGGGGCTGATCCCGGTCGTCGTCGACATCGAATCCCATTGCGCGCGCCTGGCCGCGCGCCGGCTGATCGAGAAGCTGCCGGGGCAGGGCAAGGATGCGCTGGTCGCGCTGTTCGAGGTCGGTGCGCTCACGACCAGCATGCAGGTGCTGCGCAACGAGGAGGTCCTGTACGAACGCGACCAGGCCTTTGGCGGCGCCCAGCTCACGCAGCTGATCGCGCGCCAGTATGGTTTTTCCCAGGAGGAGGCCGAAGCGAAGAAGCGCAATGCCGAGCTGCCCGAGGACTATCCGACGGTCGTGCTCAAGCCCTTCGTCGAAAGCATGACGCAGGAAGTGGCGCGCGCGCTGCAGTTCTTCTTCACCAGCACGCCCTACAACCGGGTCGACCACATCCTGCTGGCCGGCGGCTCGGCGCCGCTGCCCGGGCTGGTCGAGGCCGTCACCCAGCACACGGGCTTTGCCTGCAATCTGGTCAATCCCTTCGACGGCATGCAGATCGGCAGCCAGGTGCGGCTCAAGCGGATGGTGCGCGAGGCGCCTTCGTACCTGACGGCCTGCGGCCTGGCGCTCAGAAGGTTCCTCCAGTGATCCTCATCAACCTCCTTCCCCACCGCGAGGCCGCGCGCCGGCGCCGCAAGCAGCTGTTCCAGACGACGATGGCGCTGTCGTTCATGGCCGGCCTGGTCATTGCCGGCCTGATCTACTCGCTGCTGCAGAACCTGATTGCCGCGCAGCAGGCGAAGAACGGCCTGCTGCACGCCGAAATCCAGGTGCTGGAAAAGCAGATCAGCCAGATTGCCGGCCTCGAGGGCGAGATCACCGCGCTGCGCGCGCGCCAGAAGGCCGTCGAGGACCTGCAGTCCGACCGCAACCTGCCGGTGCATCTGCTGCACGAGCTCGTGCTCCAGCTGCCCGACGGCGTCTACGTGACCAGCCTCAAGCAGGAAGACCAGATGGTCAGTATGCAGGGCATGGCCCAGTCCAACGAGCGCGTCTCGGAGATGCTGCGCAACCTCTCCGAGAACACGCCCTGGTTCTCCAAGCCCGAGCTCACCGAGATCGTCGCCACGACGCTGGCGCTGAGCCCGCGCGACCAGCGGCGCGTGGCTTCCTTCAATCTGCGCTTCAGGCTGATGCGCACCAGCGAGGCGCAGCAGGCCGGCAGCGCGGGCACGGCCCCGCCAGCGCCGGCCGCCGTGCCCGCGCCTGCCGCTGCGGCCGTGAGGTAAGCAATGCCGAAGAAAACGCGCAATGGCCCCGATTTCGCCCAGCTGCAAGCCGAGCTGCGCCGCCAGTTCACCAACCTGCATCCCAACGACCCCTCGCAGTGGCCGATCGTGCCGCGCACGCTGCTGTGCGTGGCCATCGCGATCGGCGTGGCTGCCGTGCTGTGGTTCGCGCTGCTCAGCGACTACCGCGACGAGCTCGAACGCGAGCAGGCCCAGGAAGCCACGCTGCGCCAGGACTTCCAGGTCAAGCTGGCCAAGGCCGTGAGCCTCGAGGCGCTCAAGCAGCAGCGCGAGCAGGTGCAGCAATATGTGATCCAGCTCGAAAAGCAGCTGCCGAGCAAGGCCGAGATGGCGGCGCTGCTGTCCGACATCAACCAGGCGGGCCTGGGGCGCAGCCTGCAGTTCGAGCTGTTCCGTCCGGGCCAGATGGTGGTGCGCGACTACTACGCCGAGCTGCCGATCGCGCTCAAGGTGACGGGCACCTACCACGACATCGGCGCCTTCGCCTCGGACATCGCCCATCTGTCGCGCATCGTCACGCTCAACAACATCGCCATCGCGCCCGTCGCCAAGGATGGCAACGGCACGCTGACGATGGACGCCACCGCGCGCACCTTCCGCTACCTCGATGCCGAAGAGATCGAGACGCAAAGACGCGCGGCCGCCGGGAAGCCGAAATGATGCATCAACGACCGCTGATCCTGGCGCTGGGCCTTTGCACGCTGCTGCTGGGCGCCTGCGCCGACACCGAGCAGGAGGAGCTGCAGCAGTGGATGGCGCAGCAGCGCGCGCAGGCCCGGCCCCGGGTCACGCCGATCGCCGAGCCCAAGCAGTTCCAGCCGCAGACCTACCGGGTCGATGGTGGCATCGATCCCTTCGATCCGGGCAAGCTCACGCAGGCGCTGCGCCGCGACTCCGCGCAGCAGGGCGCCAACACCGGCCTGATGCAGGCCGAACTCAACCGCCGCAAGGAGCCGCTCGAGGCCATGCCGCTCGATGCGATGGCCATGGTCGGCAGCCTGCAAAAGCAGGGCCAGCCGACGGCGCTGATCAAGGTCGACCAGCTGCTCTACCAGGTGCGGGTCGGCAACTACCTCGGCCAGAACTACGGAAAAGTCCTGCGCATCACGGAAAACGCGGTCCAGCTGCGCGAAATCATCCAGGACGTGACGGGGGAATGGATAGAGCGCAACACCGAGCTGATGCTGCAGGAGACACAGAAATGATGAAAAACAGTCGCGCCCTCGTGGCGCAGTGCCGATACGCCGTGGTCTCGGCCGCGCTGCTGCTGGCCTCCAGCGCTTTTGCCCAGGGTGCGATCCAGTCGGTCACGGGCTCGCTGCAGGACGGCAGCGAGGTGCTGCGCATCGAGCTGTCCCAGCCGCTGACGGCCCCGCCCGCGGGCTTTGCCATCCAGTCGCCGGCGCGCATCGCGCTGGACTTCCCCGACACGCAAAATGCCTCGGGCCAGTCGCAGATCGAGCTCAACCAGGGCAATCTGCGCTCGGTCAACGTGGTCGAAGCCGGCGGGCGCTCGCGCGTGGTGCTCAACCTCAAGGCCGCGACTTCCTACAAGACCGATGTCCAGGGCAACACCCTGTTCGTGACGCTCGCACCCGTGCCTTCGGCCGCGACGGCGCAGGCCGTGGCCGAGCCGCGCGTGTTTGCCGGGCGCAGCGTCGCCAGCGACGTGCAGCCGATCCGCGACGTCGATTTCCGCCGCGGCCCCGACAGCTCCGGGCGCGTCGTCGTCGGGCTGGTCAACAACCAGGTGACCGTGGACCTGCGCCAGGAAGGCAAGGCGCTGGTCGCGGATTTCCAGCGCTCCTCGCTGCCCGAGGGCCTGCGCCGCAGGCTGGACGTGACCGATTTCGGCACGCCGGTGCAGACCATCACCACGACCGAGGCCGGCGGGCGCGTGCGCATGCGCATCGAGCCCACGGGCGACTGGGAGCACAGCGCCTACCAGAGCGACAACCAGTTCGTGATCGAGGTGCGCCAGAAGAAGATCGATCCCACCCGGCTGAGCCAGGGCCCGGGCTTCACCGGCGAGAAGCTGTCGCTGAACTTCCAGAGCATCGAGGTGCGCGCGCTGCTGCAGGTCATCGCCGACTTCACCAATTTCAACATCGTGACCTCCGACACCGTCACGGGCTCGCTGACGCTGCGCCTCAAGGACGTGCCCTGGGACCAGGCGCTGCAGATCATCATGGATGCCAAGGGCCTGGGCATGCGCAAGTCGGGCTCGGTGCTGTGGATCGCGCCCAAGGACGAGATCGACGCGCGCACCCGCAAGGACTACGAGTCGGCCATGGCCATCCAGAAGCTCGAGCCGCTGCGCACGCAGGGCTTCCAGCTCAACTACGCCAAGGCCACCGACATGATCACGCAGATCGCGAGCAGCGGCGGCGGCGCCGGCGCCGGCGGCTCGACCACGCGCTTCCTGTCGGAGCGGGGCTCGGCGATTGCCGAGCCGCGCACCAACCAGCTGTTCGTGACCGACACCGCGGCCAAGCTCGAAGAGGTCAAGACGCTGCTGGCGACGCTGGACATCCCCGTGCGCCAGGTGCTGATCGAGGCGCGCATCGTCGAGGCCCGCGACACCTTCGGCCGCTCGCTGGGCGTCAAGCTCGGCGGCGGCGACCTGCGGGCGCAAAACGGCGGCAATGGCGGCTATTCGCTGGGCGGCGGCAGCAACCGCGTGGGCTTCGGCACCAACTACGGCAATGCCACGGCCACGGGCGGCGCGGGCGGCACGGTCGACACCTCGGGCACCTTCGTGAACCTGCCGGCCTCGCTGTCCTCGGTGAGCTCGGCGGGCACCTTCGCGCTGTCGATCTTCAACTCGGCCGCGAACCGCTTCCTGACGCTGGAGCTGTCGGCGATGGAAGCCGATGGCAAGGGCAAGGTGGTCTCGAGCCCGCGCCTGATCACGGCCGACCAGACCAAGGCGCTGATCGAGCAGGGCACGGAGTATCCGTACTCGGTCACCGCGCCCAACGGCGCGACGACCATCGCGTTCAAGAAGGCGGTGCTCAAGCTCGAGGTGACGCCGCAGATCACGCCCGAGGGCAACATCATCCTCGACCTCGACGTCAACAAGGACAGCCGCGGCGAGACCACGACCCAGGGCGTGGCCATCGACACCAAGCATATCCAGACCCAGGTGCTGGTCGAGAACGGCGGCACGGTGGTGATCGGCGGCATCTTCGAGATGGAAGAGACCAACAATGAAACCAAGGTGCCTTTGCTCGGCGATATACCGGTGATGGGCAACCTGTTCAAGAGCCGCACGCGCGAGACCTCCAAGCGCGAGATGCTGGTCTTCATCACGCCCAAGATGCTGATCCAGGACAAGAGCGCGCGCTGATTTTTTCCATTGAGAGATAAGCATGAAGATCCATCACTGTTTACTGGCGCTCGCGATGAGCGCGGCACTCGCGGCGTGCGGCGGAGGCGGGGGCAGCTCGGGCACGCCGGCATTCGGCAGCGGCACGGGTGGCGGCACCGGTACGGGCACCGGCACCGGCACGGGGGGCGGCACCGTCACGCCGGCCACCTATGTGATGCAGCTGCAGCTGCAGACCAACGCGGGTGTCGACATCGCCAGCAACTCGTTTGCGGCTTCCGACACGGTAAAGCTGCTGGCCACGCTCAAGACCGCGGCCGGCGCGCCCGCAGCCAGCGAGGTCGTTACCTTTGCCGAAAGCGGCAGCGGCCTGCTGCAATTCACACCGGCGGCGGCCACGGCGCTCACGAATGCCAATGGGCAGGCGATGATCGAGGTCAAGGCCAAGGCGCTGGAGTCGCTGGGCGCAACCACGGTGAGCGCGACGGCGACCCTGGGCGCCACGGCCTATGCGGCATCGCGCAATCTGGCGGTGACGGGGGCGGTGGTCGAGGGGGTGGATCCGCAGACGCTGGCCAAGGGCGTCAATTTCGACCTGGCGGTGCCGGCCGACCGGTCCATCGTGATCGCGGGTGCGGGCGGCAGCGGGCGCTCCGAAACCGCCATACTGCAGTTCAAGGTGGTCGACGGCGCGGGCGCTGCGGTGCCGGGCGTGCGCGTGGCCTTCGAGAGCGTTCCGGCCAATGTCGTGATGCTCAACAGCGCCACCGGCACGACCGATTCCAACGGTATCGTCTCGGCCTCCGTGTCGTCCAAGGCGGCGCCGACCTCGGTGGTGATCAAGGCCACCGTGGTGGGCACCACGTTCTCGACGCAGTCCGATTCGCTGACCGTCACGACGGGTGTGGCCGTGGCGGAGCGCTTCGACCTGTCGGCCAACAAGTATGTGCTCAACCGCGATATCTCCGGTGATGCCTCGACCATCCGTGTGGCCGTGGCGGATGTCCGTGGCAACCCGGTGGCCGATGGCTTCGCCGTGGTGGCAGCGACGAATTTCGGCCGTGTCGGCACCTCGAGCCGCGGCGGCTGCGTGACCTCCAACGGTATCTGCAGCATCGAATACCAGGTGCAGAACCCCCGGCCCGCCGATGGAACTCCGATCCAGGTGACGGTCAGCGGCAACACCGGGGCGGGGGTGACCATCTCCGACACCATCGTGCTCAATGCCACGAGCGTGAGCGAAGTCGGCCTGTACGCCTCGCGCAGCAGTGCCCCGATCACCGTGTTCCCGGTGCTGCCTGATACCAGCTGCAAGGCGGTCTGGACCGGCGAGATCGGCACGGCGCAGGGCTTTGCCGCGCCCGCGGGGGCCAGCCTGTCGGTCATGTCCCTGGGCAGCCAGGTCAGCGCCGCCGTGACCATGGGCTCCCCGGTGGCCGACAGCCTCAACCGGCGCACGCCCGTGGCGCTCACGTTCACGCTGAGCAATGCGACGACCGCCGGCGAAGCGCCGCTGCAGTTCACGGTCCAGGCCGGCAACTTCACCCAGACCTTTGCCGCCACCGTGCGCTACCCTGCCTGCACGCCGGCGACCTGAAGCCCCGGCGCTTCGTCCCGGCCCGTCGCCACATGCGCTAAGCTCTGTGGCAGCGACTTCACGGACCCATCACAATCCGCCTCCGGGCGGATTTTTTCCATCCCATGTATACATTGATCGGCCTTCCAGGCAGCGGAAAAACCACCATTGGCAGGCAGCTGGCGCAGCTCTGGGGCATGGGCTTCGTCGACTCCGACCAGGTGATCGAGCAGCGCCTGGGCTGCACCATCGCCGCCTATTTTGCCGCGCAGGGCGAGGCGGCGTTCCGCGATGTGGAGCAGCAGGTCATCGACGAGATCACGGCCACGCAGGAGCGCTTGCTGCTGTCCACGGGCGGCGGCGTGGTGCTGCGCGAGGCCAATCGGCTGCACCTGCATGCGCGCTCGACGGTGTTCTACCTGCAGGCCGCGCCCGAGGACATCGCGCGGCGCCTGCGCAATGACGGCACGCGGCCGCTGCTCAAGGGGCAGGACCCGGGGGTGCGGCTGCGCGAGCTGATGCACCAGCGCCATCCGCTCTATCTGGCGACCGCGCATTACACGATCAAGACCGCGCGCCTGTCCGTGACCCAGGTGGTGCGCAAGCTCGCGATGCAGGCCGAGCTCGGCGAATACGACCTGCCCGTGCCCCACAGCGGCGCGATGGCCCCGCCGCCGCGATAGATGTTGCGCGCCGCGGCAGGCTGCTTGCGGCTACGATAGAACGCTTGGGGCGACAAGCCGCCGGCTTTGACCCCAACATGCGCCCCACGGGCCTTTTTGAGAACGGACGGAACACAATGGATCTGCGCGCAATGGCAGCCTGCCAGCACCAGGTGGATATCGATTTGGGCGAGCGCTCCTACCCGATTGTCATTGGCAGCGGCCTGCTGTCCGACCCCGCGGTCTACGCCGGGCTGCCAAAGGCGCGCGCCGCGCTGATCGTGACCAACACCACCGTCGCGCCGCTCTACGCGGCCCAGCTCCAGGCGGCGCTCGCGCCGCATTACGCGCAGGTCCATACCGTGGCTTTGCCCGATGGCGAGGCGCACAAGGACTGGCAGACACTCAACCAGATCTTCGACACCCTGCTGGGCCAGGGCTGCGACCGCAAGACGGTGCTGTTCGCGCTGGGCGGCGGGGTGGTCGGCGACATGACCGGGTTTGCCGCGGCCTGCTACATGCGCGGCGTGCCCTTCGTGCAGGTGCCGACCACGCTGCTGTCGCAGGTCGACTCCTCGGTCGGCGGCAAGACCGCGATCAACCACCCGCTGGGCAAGAACATGATCGGCGCGTTCTACCAGCCGCAGCTCGTCGTCTGCGACCTGGACACGCTGGCCACGCTGCCCGCGCGCGAGCTTGCCGCGGGCCTGGCTGAAGTGATCAAGTACGGCCCGATCGCCGACATGGAATTCATGGCCTGGCTCGAGGACAACCTCGACGCGCTGCTGGCCGGCGACAAGGCGGCGCTCGCGCATGCGGTCAAGCGCAGCGTGGAGATCAAGGCCCAGGTCGTGAGCCAGGACGAGCGCGAGGGCGGCCTGCGCGCCGTGCTCAACTTCGGCCATACCTTCGGTCACGCGATGGAAGCCGGCATGGGCTATGGCGTCTGGCTGCATGGCGAGGGCGTGGCCGCGGGCATGGTCATGGCCGCGCGCCTGTCGCGCCGGCTGGGGCTGGTCGACGAGGAATTCGTGCAGCGCCTGGTGCAACTGATCGCGCGCGCCGGTCTGCCCACGCGCGGCGCGATCATCGCCAGCCGCGACAACGCCGGCCACTACCTGCAGCACATGCGCGTCGACAAGAAGGCCGAAGGCGGCGAGATCCGCTTCGTGCTGATTGCCGAGCCGGGCAGGGCGGTGGTGCGCTCCGCACCGGACACGCTGGTGCGCCAGATCATCGACAGCTGCTGCCATTAATTGAAGCACCCCCTGAGCGACTGCGTCGCTTCCCCCTCTCAACCTTCGGTGGAGGGGGACGACACCCTCGCTGCGGGGCGGCCCTTGCTCGGTGTCCCCACGCTGGGGTCCGCCAGCTTTATTGTTCCTTTTTGCCCGCCGCTGGCGGGTGCCGCGGTCTGAAGGTAACAACATGACGCAGTGGTCTTTCTGTAGTACTGATCCCGCCGGCCTGGCCCCCTGGGCCTGCAACCCCCATGCGACGCGCGGGCGGCTGCATGCCGAGCCCCCGGCGCCCACGCGCTCCGACCACCAGCGCGACCGCGACCGCATCGTGCATTCGTCGGCATTTCGCCGATTGGTCTACAAGACCCAGGTGTTCCTCAACCATGAAGGTGACCTGTTCCGCACCCGGCTCACGCATTCGCTCGAGGTCGCACAGCTCGGGCGCTCGATTGCGCGCTCGCTGCGCCTGAACGAGGACCTGGTCGAAGCCATCTGCCTGGCGCACGATCTCGGCCATACGCCCTTTGGCCATGCGGGCCAGGATGCGCTCAATGAATGCATGCGCGAGTGGGGCGGTTTCGAGCACAACCTGCAGAGCCTGCGCGTGGTCGACCGGCTCGAGGAGCGCTACCCCGGCTTCGACGGCCTGAACCTCACGTTCGAGACGCGCGAGGGCATCCTCAAGCACTGCTCGCGCGCCAACGCCGAGCGCATCGAGCAGCGCGAGCCCGGCGGCATTGCCGGGCGCTTCCTGCGCGGCGAGCAGCCTTCGCTCGAAGCCCAGTTGTGCAACCTCGCCGACGAGATCGCCTACAACGCCCACGATGTCGATGACGGCGTGCGCTCGGGCCTGATCAGCATGGAGCAGCTGCAGGCCGTGCCGCTGTTCGCGCGCTACCACGCGCTGACGCTGGCTCAGCACCCGGACCTGGGCGCGCGCCCGCACGGCGCGCGCCGGCTGCTCTACGACACCATCCGCCGCATGCTCAGCGACCAGGTCTATGACGTGGTCGCGGCGACCGAGGCGCGGCTGGCTGAAGCCGCTCCCGCCGACGCACAGGCGGTGCGCATGGCTGGCCCGCTGGTCGGCTTCAGCGCCCCGATGCGCGCCGAGTCCACCGCGCTCAAGCGCTTCCTCTACCAGAACCTCTACCGCCATCCGCAGGTGCTGCAGACCACCGAGCTGGCGCAGACCGTGGTGCGCGAGCTGTTCGCGATCTACCTCGAGCGGCCAGAGGAGATGAAGCCGCGCTATGCCGAGCGCGCGCAGGAAGCGGCGGATGCGACGGCGCTGGCGCGCGTGGCCTGCGATTTCGTCGCCGGCATGACCGACCGCTACGCGGCGCGCGAGCATGCCCGCCTCACGGGCCGCCAGCTGCTGGCCTGAGGCCATGGGCGCCGCGCCGCTCGCTGCGCGCCGCGCACCGGCGATTGCCCGCGGCCCAGCGCCGGCGCACCGGGATCGCTACAATCCTGCTCCCCCACCAACGCTTTCGCCTGGCCGCGCTGCCCACGCTGCGCGCCGCTGCGGGCGCGTGCACGACAAGGCTTTCCCATGACCGAATTCTCCTCCGCGCCCGATCTGCAGGCCTATCCCTCCGAGCTGGTGATCGAAGACACGCAGCGCTGGCTTGAAAAGGCGGTCATCGGGCTGAACCTGTGCCCCTTTGCCAAGGCCGTGCATGTCAAGCAGCAGATCCACTATGTGGTCAGCGAAGCGACCGATGCCCGCGGCGTGGCCGAGCAGCTGCAGCAGGAGCTCGAGGACCTGGCCGAGATCTCGGCCGAAAAGCGCGACACGACGCTGCTGATCGTGCCGCACGCGCTGCAGGACTTCCTCGACTTCAACGACTTCCTCGAGCTGGCCGACGAGCTGGTCGAGGCGATGGACCTGGGCGGCATCCTGCAGGTCGCGTCGTTCCATCCGCAGTTCCAGTTCGAGGGCACGGAAGTCGATGACGTCACCAACTGCACCAACCGCGCGCCGTACGCGATCCTGCATCTGCTGCGCGAGGACAGCATCGACAAGGCCGTCGAAGCCTTCCCCGAAGCCGAAGCGATCTACGAGAACAACATGAAGACGCTGGGAAAGCTCGGCATCGAAGGCTGGCTGGACCTGGGCGTGGGCCCGCGCTGCCCCGTGACCGGCCAGGCGGCGCCCGCCAAGGAAGCCGTGTAAATGGCACGACCGGATAAAACGGGCGCGAAAAAGCCGCCCCAGGACCCGGCCCAACAGCTCGAGCTGCGCCCCGGCCAGTCGATCGAGCTGCTCAAGGCGCTGCACATCCTCACGCGCGAGGGCAAGATCAACCAGGACTCGCGCCGCAAGCTCAAGCAGGTCTACCACCTCTATCAGTTCATCGAGCCGCTGCTCAAGGAGCTGTCGGCCGACGGGCATGGCGTCACGCTGGCCGACCATGGCGCGGGTAAGTCCTATCTGGGCTTCATCCTCTACGACCTGTTCTTCAAGGAACTGGGCCGCGGCGAGATTTATGGCATCGAGACCCGCGCGCCGCTGGTCGAGGCCTCGCAGGCGCTGGCCGCGCAGCTGGGCTTCGAGCGCATGCGCTTTCTCAACATGTCGGTGGCCGAGTCCACCCGTGTCGAATCGATGCCCGAGCGCTTCGATGTCGTCACCGCGCTGCATGCCTGCGATACCGCCACGGACGACGCCATCGCCTTCGGCCTGGAAAAGAAGGCTCAGGCCATGGTCATCGTGCCCTGCTGCCAGGCCGAGGTCGCCGCCTGCCTGCGCGAGACCAAGGCGCTGAGCCTCACGCGCACGCCGCTGGCCGAGCTCTGGCGCCACCCGATCCACACGCGCGAGATGGGCAGCCAGATCACCAACGTGCTGCGCTGCCTGTTTCTCGAAGCCTCTGGCTACCAGGTCACGGTGACCGAGCTAGTGGGCTGGGAGCACAGCATGAAGAACGAGCTGATCGTTGCGCGCTACACCGGGAACAGGAAGCGTAGTGCGGCAGAGCGGTTGCAGCAGTTGCTTCAGGAGTTCGGGTTGGATAAGCTGGGGGAAACGCGGTTTCGGTTGCCGGTGGCCAAACCGGATTGATTGGACGGCGTGCCCTAGAGTTTGGGCCGGTTCGCTTGGGAAAGACCCTGCTGAATTTTTCGCGCAGGCCCTTCACCCTTCGACAGGCTCAGGGCGAACGGTGTGGAAATCCGTTCGCCCTGAGCTTGTCGAAGGGTAAACGGCCTGCCCTCAAGACCAGACCGCTGCCCTAATCATTCCACCCATGGCCCGTCTCCCCCGCCTCACCCTAGCCAGCCTTCCGCACCATATCATCCAGCGCGGCAACAACGGCGCGGAGATCTTCGTCGACGCCGCCGACTGCGCGCACATGCTGGACCTGCTGCGCGAGATGGCGCGGCGCTTTGGCGTGGACATCCATGCCTATGTGCTGCTGCCCAGCCAGTTCCAGCTGCTCGTGACCCCCGAGACCGATACCGCGCTGCCGCAGTTCATGCAGTCGGTGGGGCGCAGCTACGTGCGCTACTTCAACAACCGCCATGGCCGCAGCGGCACGCTCTGGAACGGGCGCTACCGCGCCACGCTGGTGGACCCGGGCTACCTGCTCGCCAGCATGGTCGCGCTTGACTGGAGCCCGGTGCGCGCCGGGCTGGTGCGCGAGCCCGTGGAATACGCCTGGTCGAGCTATGCGCACAACGCGGGCCTGCGCTATACGACGCTGGTGCATGCGCATGCCGCGTTCTGGGCCTTGGGCAACACGCCCTTTGCACGCGAGGCCGGCTACAAGGCGGCGGTGGAGGCCGGCCTTTCCAGCGAACAGATCGAGAGCATCGAGCAGGCAGCGCTGCGCGGCTGGGCGCTGGGCTCGCCCCAGTTCGTTGCCGACCTGCAAAACCGTACCCAGCGCCGCGTGGTGCGCCAGCGTGCGGGGAGACCGCCCAAGGCACTTTCAACGCCTTCCAGTTGATCAAAAGTTGACTCGGCAGCGCTGACGGCGCCAAACGTGGCCTTGCTGCTCCTGATTTTGATGTGTCCCTAATTTTAATTCCGAACGTTTTCCTCGGTTAATAATTGAATCTGACCCTAATTGTATTTTCTTGCATAGGTTGATGCATTCCCGTACTCTCTGGCTCCCTGCGAAAATAATTGAGGATTCCGCCATGACTACGGCTGCCGAGATCACCCATCTCCAAGAACACGGTCTGTATTCCAAGAGCAATGAGCACGATGCGTGCGGCTTGGGATTCGTTGCCCACATCAAGGGCGAGAAACGCCACGACATCGTCACGGGTGCGCTCAAGATCCTCGAGAACATCGATCACCGCGGCGCGGTCGGTGCGGACAAGCTGATGGGCGATGGCGCCGGCATCCTGATCCAGATCCCCGACCAGCTCTACCGCGAAGAGATGGCATTGCAGGGCGTCGCGCTGCCGCCCGCGGGCGAGTACGGCGTGGGCATGATCTTCCTGCCCAAGGAACACGCTTCGCGCCTGGCCTGCGAGCAGGAGATGGAGCGCGCGATCAAGGCCGAGGGCCAGGTGCTGCTGGGCTGGCGCGATGTGCCCGTGAACCTCGACATGCCGATGTCGCCGACCGTGCGCGCCAAGGAACCCGTGCTGCGCCAGGTGTTCATCGGCCGCGGCAACGACGTGATCGTGCAGGACGCGCTCGAACGCAAGCTGTATGTGATCCGCAAGACCGCAAGCGCCGCGATCCAGGGCCTCAAGCTCAAGCACAGCAAGGAATACTACGTTCCCAGCATGAGCAGCCGCACGGTGGTCTACAAGGGCCTGCTGCTGGCCGACCAGGTGGGCGTGTACTTCAAGGACCTCGAGGACGAACGCTGCGTCTCGGCCATCGGCCTGGTGCACCAGCGCTTCTCGACCAACACCTTCCCCGAGTGGCCGCTGGCCCACCCGTACCGCTACGTCGCGCACAACGGCGAGATCAACACCGTCAAGGGCAACTACAACTGGATGCGTGCGCGCGAAGGCGTCATGGCCTCGCCGGTGCTGGCCGAAGACCTCAAGAAGCTCTACCCCATCAGCTTCGCCGACCAGTCCGACACCGCCACGTTCGACAACTGCCTCGAGCTGCTGACGATGGCCGGCTACCCGATCAGCCAGGCCGTGATGATGATGATTCCCGAGCCCTGGGAACAGCACGAGTCCATGGACGAGCGCCGCCGCGCGTTCTATGAATACCACGCCGCGATGATGGAGCCCTGGGACGGCCCGGCCTCGATCGTGTTCACCGATGGCCGCCAGATCGGCGCCACGCTCGACCGCAACGGCCTGCGTCCCTCGCGCTACGTCATCACCGATGACGACCTCGTGATCCTGGCCTCGGAAGTCGGCGTGCTGCCCGTGCCCGACAGCAAGATCATCCGCAAGTGGCGCCTGCAGCCCGGCAAGATGCTGCTGATCGACCTCGAGCAGGGCCGCCTGATCGAAGACGACGAGCTCAAGGCCAACATCGTCAACACCAAGCCCTACAAGCAGTGGATCGAGAACCTGCGCATCAAGCTCGACAGCGTCGGCACCCAGGGGGCGGTGCAGCCGCCCGCCGCCGCGCTGCCGCTGCTCGAGCGCCAGCAGGCTTTCGGCTTCACGCAGGAAGACATCAAGTTCCTGCTGGCGCCGATGGCCGCCAAGGGCGAGGAGGGCGTGGGCTCGATGGGCAACGACAGCCCGCTGGCCGTGCTGTCCGACCGCAACAAGCCGCTGTACAACTACTTCCGCCAGATGTTCGCGCAGGTCACGAACCCGCCGATCGACCCGATCCGCGAAGCCATCGTGATGTCGCTGGTGTCCTTCATCGGCCCCAAGCCGAACCTGCTGGACATCAACCAGGTCAACCCGCCGATGCGCCTCGAAGTGCACCAGCCGGTGCTCGACTTCGAAGCCATGGACAAGCTGCGCAACATCGCCGCGCACACCCAGGGCAAGTTCAAGAGCGAAACCATCGACATCACCTACCCGCTGGCGTGGGGCAAGCAGGGCGTCGAAGCCAAGCTCGCGTCGCTGTGCGCGCAGGCCGTCGATGCGATCCGCGGCGGCGCCAACATCCTGATCATCAGCGACCGCGGCCTGTCGGCCACCCAGGTCGCGATTCCCGCGTTGCTGGCGCTGTCGGCCATCCACCAGCATCTGGTGCGTGAGGGCCTGCGCACCACCGCCGGCCTGGTCGTCGAGACCGGCACGGCGCGCGAGATCCACCACTTCGCCGTGCTCGCGGGCTACGGCGCCGAAGCCGTCCATCCCTACCTGGCGATGGAAACGCTGCTGGCCATGGGCAAGGACCTGCCGGCCGACATGTCGGGCGAGAAGGCGGTCTACAACTACGTCAAGGCGATCGGCAAGGGCCTGTCGAAGATCATGTCCAAGATGGGCGTGAGCACCTACATGAGCTACTGCGGCGCGCAGCTGTTCGAAGCCATCGGCCTGAACACCGACACCATCGAGAAGTACTTCACCGGCACCGCCAGCCGCATCGAAGGCATCGGCGTGTTCGAGATCGCCGAGGAAACCATCCGCAACCACATGGCTGCGTTCGGCGACGACCCGGTGCTGGAAACCATGCTCGAAGCCGGCGGCGAGTACGCCTGGCGCGCACGTGGCGAAGAGCACATGTGGACGCCCGACGTCATTGCCAAGCTGCAGCACGCGACGCGCTCGAACAACTTCAGCACCTTCAAGGAATACGCGCAGCTGGTCAACGACCAGAGCCAGCGCCACATGACGCTGCGCGGCCTGTTCGAGTTCAAGGGCGACCCGGCGCAGGCCATCGCGCTCGATGAAGTCGAATCCGCGGCGGACATCGTCAAGCGCTTCGCCACCGGCGCGATGTCGCTGGGCTCGATCTCGACCGAAGCCCACGCCACGCTGGCCGTCGCCATGAACCGCATCGGCGGCAAGAGCAACACCGGCGAGGGCGGCGAGGATCCGATGCGTTACCGCAACGAACTCAAGGGCATCCCGATCCAGCAGGGCGAGACCCTGGGCTCGGTGATCGGCAACGACCAGGTCGAAGTCGACATTCCGCTGCAAGACGGCGATTCGCTGCGCTCGAAGATCAAGCAGGTCGCCTCGGGCCGCTTCGGTGTCACCGCCGAATACCTGTCGTCTTCCGACCAGATCCAGATCAAGATGGCGCAGGGCGCCAAGCCCGGCGAAGGCGGCCAGCTGCCCGGCGGCAAGGTCACCGACTACATCGGCCGCATGCGCCACTCGGTGCCGGGCGTGGGCCTGATCTCGCCCCCGCCGCACCACGACATCTACTCGATCGAGGATCTGGCGCAGCTGATCCACGATTTGAAGAACGTCGCCCCGCATGCCGACATCTCGGTCAAGCTGGTGTCCGAAGTCGGCGTCGGCACGATTGCCGCGGGCGTCACCAAGTGCAAGAGCGACCACATCGTCATTGCCGGCCATGACGGCGGCACCGGCGCCTCGCCGCTGTCGTCCATCAAGCACGCCGGCGGCCCCTGGGAAATCGGCCTGGCCGAAACCCAGCAGACGCTGGTGCTCAACCGCCTGCGCGGACGCGTGCGGGTCCAGGCCGACGGCCAGATGAAGACCGGCCGCGACGTCGTCATCGGCGCGCTGCTGGGCGCCGACGAGTTCGGCTTCGCGACCGCGCCGCTGGTGGTCGAAGGCTGCATCATGATGCGCAAGTGCCATCTGAACACCTGCCCCGTCGGCGTGGCCACGCAGGACCCGGTGCTGCGCAAGCAGTTCTCCGGCAAGCCCGAGCATGTCGTGAACTACTTCTTCTTCGTTGCCGAGGAAGTGCGCCAGATCATGGCCCAGCTGGGCATCCGCAGGTTCGACGACATGATCGGCCGCTCCGACCTGCTCGACACCCGCAAGGGCCTCGAGCACTGGAAGGCCCAGGGCCTGGACTTCAGCCGCCTGTTTGCCCAGCCGATCGTGCCCGCCGATGTGCCGCGCTTCCACGTCGACACCCAGGACCACCTGCTGGACAAGGCGCTCGACGTCAAGCTGATCGAGCGCTGCAAGCCGGCCATCGAGCAGGGCGAGCCCGTGCGCCTGATGGAAGTCGCGCGCAACGTCAACCGCTCGGTCGGCGCGATGCTCTCGGGCGCCGTGACCCGCGCGCATCCCGAAGGCCTGCCGGATGACACCATCCGCATCCATTTCGAAGGCACGGGCGGCCAGTCGTTCGGCGCGTTCCTGTGCAAGGGCATCACGCTCAACGTCACCGGCGACGCCAACGACTACACCGGCAAGGGCCTGTCGGGCGGGCGCATCATCGTGCGCCCCAGCCACGCCTTCCGCGGCGCCTCGGTGGCCAACACCATCGTCGGCAACACCGTGATGTTCGGCGCGACTAGCGGCGAAGCCTTCTTCAGCGGCGTGGCCGGCGAACGCTTCGCGGTGCGCCTGTCGGGTGCCACCGCCGTCGTCGAAGGCACGGGCGACCATGGCTGCGAATACATGACCGGCGGCACCGTGGTGGTGCTGGGCAAGACCGGCCGCAACTTCGCCGCCGGCATGAGCGGCGGCGTCGCCTACGTCTATGACGAAGACGGCCTGTTCGCCCAGCGCTGCAACACCGCGTCGGTGACGCTGGAAACGGTGCTGCCGCACAGCGAGTTCGCGACCAGCGTGCACCCCGGCATCTGGCACCGCGGCGAGAGCGACGAGCAGCAGCTGCGCGCGCTGGTCGAGGCCCACAGCCGCTGGACCGGCTCGAAGCGGGCGCGCGAGCTGCTCGACAACTGGGCCGCGGCCCGTGCCAAGTTCGTCAAGGTGTTCCCGTCGGAGTACCAGCGCGCCCTGTCTGAAATCCATGAACGCAAAGCGAAGGAAGCCATTGCTGCGAAAGCAGAACTAGCTACTGAATCCGAGCCTGTCGTGGCCCTCTGAGGCTTCGATCCGCCAAACATTCGCTTATCAATTCAAGGACAGTTTCATCATGGGAAAAGCCACCGGTTTTCTGGAGTTCGAGCGCATCGAGGAGGGCTACAAGCCCGTTGCCGAGCGCCTGAAGAACTACAAGGAGTTCGTCATTGCCCTCACGCCCGAACAGGCGCGGGTGCAGGGCGCACGCTGCATGGACTGCGGCACGCCGTTTTGCAACAGCGGCTGCCCGGTCAACAACATCATTCCGGATTTCAATGATCTGGTGTACCGGGACGACTGGGCCAACGCGATCAAGGTGCTGCACAGCACCAACAACTTCCCCGAGTTCACGGGCCGCATCTGCCCCGCGCCTTGCGAAGCGGCCTGCGTCGTGAACATCAATGCCGCGCCGATCGGCATCAAGAGCATCGAGCACGCGATCATCGACCGCGCCTGGGCCGAAGGCTGGGTCAAGCCCATGCCCGCGACCGTCAAGACCGGCAAGACGGTGGCCATCATCGGCGCCGGCCCGGCCGGCATGGCCGCGGCCCAGCAGCTCGCACGCGCCGGCCACGCCGTGACGCTGTTCGAGAAGAACGACCGCATCGGCGGCCTGCTGCGCTACGGCATTCCCGACTTCAAGATGGAGAAGTCGCACATCGACCTGCGCGCCAAGCAGCTCGAGGCCGAAGGCGTCACCATCCGCTGCGGCGTGCTGGTCGCGGGCGCCGAAGGTTTGGGCAAGGATTCCAAGGTCACCAACTGGGCCAAGGAAACCGTGTCCCCCGAGCAACTGATGGCCGAGTTCGACGCCGTGCTGCTGTCGGGCGGCGCCGAGCAGTCGCGCGATCTGCCGGTGCCGGGCCGCGAGCTCAATGGCGTGCATTTCGCGATGGAGTTCCTGCCCCAGCAGAACAAGGTCAACGCCGGCGACAAGCTCAAGGGCCAGATCCGCGCCGACGGCAAGACCGTCATCGTGATCGGCGGCGGCGATACCGGCAGCGACTGCGTGGGCACGTCCAACCGCCATGGCGCCGTGAACGTGACCCAGTTCGAGCTGATGCCCATGCCGCCCGAGCAGGAAAACAAGCCGCTGGTCTGGCCTTACTGGCCCTACAAGCTGCGCACCTCGTCGAGCCATGACGAAGGCTGTGAGCGCGAGTTCGCGATCGGCACCAAGGAGTTCATCGGCGAGAAGGGCCAGCTCACGGGCGTGAAGACCGTGCGCCTCGAATGGAAGGACGGCAAGATGGCCGAGGTTCCAGGTTCGGAGCAGATCCTCAAGGCCGATCTGGTGTTCCTGGCGATGGGCTTCGTGAGCCCGGTGGCTTCGATCCTCGAGTCCTTCGGTGTCGAGAAGGACCAGCGCGGGAATGCGAAAGCCACGACGGACGCGGCTGTGGGTTACGCGACGAGCGTGCCGAAGCTGTTTGCCGCGGGCGACATGCGCCGTGGGCAGTCGCTGGTGGTCTGGGCGATCCGCGAGGGGCGACAGGCGGCGCATGCGGTGGATGCGTTCCTGATGGGGAAGAGTTCGTTGCCGCGTTGAGCTTTTTTGCTCTGCTCAAAGGCGCCTTTCACGGGCGCCTTTTTCGTTTTGGGGCGTGTTTGGTGGGAGCTGGGAGCAGTTGTAAGCGGCGCAATGTGCTAACGGCATGCCGTTGCCACGGGCAGGGGCCGGGTCTCGGCCCGGCAGCCGACCCCCTTTCTTGTCACGCAACAAGAAAGGGGGCAAAGAAATGCGGCCCAGCTGTCTGCGACCCTGCGCTTCGCTCCGGGCGACCTGCCGTGCTCGGGTCCGGGCTGCACCGCAGAACTCACTACGCGGCTTCGCCGCTCCGTTCGAACAACTGCGGTGAGTCAGTTTACGAAGCAGGTGTGTCCTTCGGCACACCTGCCAGCCCGGGCCCTGCGCGCGGCAGGCGCAGCCAGATGGGCGACAACCGAGATAGCTTCTTTGCGGCATGTGTGGCTTGAGTTTTGCCTGTAACTAGCCCTTGCAGGTCGATAAACTCATGCTTGATCGTTCCGTACAGCTACCCTTTCCGAAGGGGGCCGTTCATCCTTCGACAGGGCCGCCCAGGCAAGCTCAGGACGAACGCGGGGGAATTGAGGGGCGTCATCCTTTCAAGGGCTAGCTAGAGCCAAGGCTCACACCATACAAGCCCTAAAGAAGCTATCTCGGCTGCCCGCCCATCTGGCTGCGCCTGCCGCGCACAGGGCCCGGGCTGAGCCGGAGTGCCGAAGGACACGGAGGCCTCGTAATCTGACTCACCGCGGTTGTCCGAGCGGAGCGGCGTAGCCGCGTAGCGAGTTCCGCGGTGCAGCCCGGACCCGAGCACGGCAGGTCGCCCGCAGCGCAGCGGAGGGTCGCAGACAGCTGGGCCGCATTCTTTTGCTTCCTTTTCTTGTGCGAGCGGCGTGTGTCAAGGTAGTTGTCGCCTTTGCCGTTAGGCCGCTTGCTTCCTCAGCTCCAGTGGAGGGCGTTCTGGATTGAGGTAAACCGCTTCTTCAAGACGCCAGTTGCGCAGTCCACAGGCCCA
>Ga0308164_10000341_pt1 | contig 91512 bp, 65 predicted proteins | sample PhyTR2_FD_201031 | JGI IMG/M metagenome (GOLD analysis project Ga0308164, IMG submission 201031) | Phyllosphere microbial communities from UC Gill Tract Community Farm, Albany, California, United States - DLSLT.R2 | ecosystem: Host-associated > Plants > Phyllosphere > Unclassified | place: USA... | reverse complement strand
GCAAACACGTTCGACACGTCCCACGATTGCAGGTAGCGGTTCAGGGCCGAGGTCTTCGGATCGCTGCCCATGATGGCGCCGCCGCAGGTGTGGGTGGACTGGTACTGGGTGATGTTGTAGTGCGAGCCGTCTTTCTTGGCGTCGCCCTTCATCGCCTTCGGACCCAGCACCTTGCACATGTCGGTCGCTTTTTCCACCAGGTATTGCGACGCCTTGATTTCGTTGTCGTGCCAGTCAAACGTCATGCGCAGCAGCGGACGGCCGAACGCATCCTTGTAGGTGGGATCGAGATCGAGGTAGGCATCGTCGTACGACATGCACGAGCCTTGCACTTCGTAATAGAACGAGTGCAGGAACGAATCCTTGACGCCCTTCTTCCAGGCGCTGCCCCAGTTCGGTACACCTGGCTCGGTCTGGATGCCGCGCACCGGGCCGGCGCCGGGCTGGCGCGCCCAGATGATGCCGCCGCCGATGTAGCCGGTGTTGGCGCTGTCGTTGCGGTTACCGTTCAGGTCGTCGAACGTGGCGCCGCCGCCGCCAATGCCGATGAAGCCGTTGGCATGCACGGTTTTATCGTAGAACATCACCACGCGGTTCAGATTTTGATACGAGTAGTTGCGGCCCACGGTACCGGTCTTGGTGGCCGGATCGTAGGGCGTGCCGATGCCCGAGACCAGCATCATGTGCACATTGAACAGCGAGAATGCACACAGCAGGACCAGGTCTGCCGGTTGCTCGGTTTCGCGCCCTTGCGCATCGAGGTACGTGACGCCGGTGGCTTTTTTCTTGTCGCCGGTCAGGTTCACCTTCAGCACTTGCGCCAGGGTGCGCATCTCGAAATTCTTGCGACCCTTTAATACCGGGAAGATGCAGGCGTTGGGGCTGGCTTTCGAGTAGTTCAGGCAGCCGTAGTCGGAGCAGAAGCCACAGGCGTTGCATGGGCCCATTTGGCAGCCGTACGGGTTGGTGTACACGCCCGACGCATTCGATGCGGGAATCGGGAACGCGTGGTAGCCCTTTTCCTTGGCGGCCTTGTAAAACCATTCGGCGCCGAGGTAGTTGGGGTTGGGTCCGAGCGGATATTCTTTTTTGCGCGAGCCTTCGAACGGGTTGCCGCCTTCGCTCAGCTGACCGTTGATGATGCCGGCCTTGCCCGACGTGCCGCACACGTATTCGAAGTGCTCGAAGTGCGGTTCCAGTTCGTCGTACGTGACCGGGAAATCCTGCACCGTCATGTTGGCGGGAATGAATTTCTTGCCGTAGCGCTGTTCCAGGTTGGAGCGCACTTTAAAGTCTTCCGGCAGTGCGCGGAAGTGCGCGCCCGACCAGTGCGAACCGGCGCCACCGACACCGGTGCCGGGCTTGAACGAACCCATCTGGCGGTAGGGCACGGCCACGTCATTGACGCTGTGACGCGCGGTAACGGTTTCCTTGGCCAGCGATTGCAAATATTTGCGGTGGACCGAGCCTTCGAGTTCATCGACCACGCGCGGGTAGGCGAAGTCGGGTTGCGTGTCGCGGTCCGGGCCGCGTTCGAGGATGACGACGGACAGGCCGGCGTCGGTCAGTTCCTTGGCCATGATGGCGCCGGTCCAACCCGCGCCGACGATGACGGCGTCTACCTTGTTTTTTACGATGCTCATATTTTTTCCTTGTTATCCACGGCGTCCGGCGAGATCCACTGGACCGATCGGATACGGTTTGTCGCGGACTTCGACCCAGTCGAGGTAGTCGGCACGCATGCCGGGATAACCGATCATTTTCCAGGCGCCCATGTTCTTGTTGCCGCCGTGCTTGGGATCGGAAAAGTAGCCGTTACGCACTTCCGTCAGCAGGTTGGAGAAGAACAGTTTCGACGATATGTCTTCCCACTTCAGCTCGCCTTTTTCGGCAGCTTTCAGCAAGTCTTCCTGGGCTTTTTTGTCGAGGTCGGCAAATACCTTGCCCGGGTTCTGGCTGGTGACGTAACCGTCGAACGCCTTGATGCCCACGCGCAGGATGTCGCGCAGCGCCAGCTTGCCCTGGTAGCCGAATTCCGGTGCGGCCTTCAGGTACGGGCCCTGCATGTACCAGATGTCGCCAGCGGCGTACGGGGTCTGCATGTGGCGGTCGAGGAATTCCAGCACGCCCGATTCGATGCCGCCGGGGCCGTGTTCGTCGTGCGGGATCAGGCGGTCGACGGCAGCGCCGAGGAAGCGCCATTCGTTGGCGTTGAAGAACGACGGCTTGTAGTCGTTCGGCTTGCCTTCCGGCTGATTGGTGTCGGCCGCGTTGGCCGGCTGCAGGGCGCGCACGGCGCCGGCGGCACCGGCCACACCCATCGGTATGAACACCATGCTTTTGATCAGACTACGCCGCGACCGCGACTGATTGTCTTCAGACATTTTTTACTCCTTGATTGAATCAGGGCTGACGCGCGCTGCGCGCCTCCCAGCGATAACCGACCCCATAGACGGCTGAAATCGCTTCAGCCAGGCCAGCCTCCTCCAGCTTCCGGCGCAGGTTTTTCACATGCGTGTCGATCGTGCGGTCATGCACGATGCGCCGGTCCTCGTACACGCCGGTGCGCAAGTCATCGCGTGACAAGGCTTTCCCGGGCGCATCGCGCAACATTTTGAGCAGGCGGAACTCCACCGGCGTGAGCGGCAACTCAGCGCCGTTCAGGTAGGCGCGCACGCCCTGCTCGTCGATCTGCAAGCCCGGCTGCGGCGTGCCGGCCGGCCGGCGGCGCAGTACCGCGCGCACGCGGGCCACCACTTCACGCGGACTGAACGGTTTGCAGATGTAATCGTCGGCGCCGCCGTCAAGGCCGTCGAGACGGTCCTCTTCCTCGGCGCGCGCCGTCATCATGATGATGGGCACGTCGCTGGACGCGCGCAGCGCGCGGCACAGGGTCAGGCCGTCCATGCCGGGCAGCATCCAGTCAAGCAGGATCAGATCGACGTCGCCGGCCGCCACCGTGGCCTGCACTGCCAGGCCGTCGTGCTGGGCCGTGACGCGGTAGCCGCCCGCCTGCAGGTAGCTGACCAGCAGCCGCGCCAGGCGCAGCTCGTCTTCGACGATCAGGATGTGCGGGGCGTTCATGCGGCCGCTCCCGCCAGCGGCAGGGTAATGGCGATGCGCAGGCCGTTTGGCGTGGCATGCGCGGCCGTGATCTCGCCGCCGTGGGCGGTGACGATGCTGCGGCAAATCGACAGGCCGAGGCCGCTGCCGCCGGTGGCGCGCGTACGGGCCGTGTCGCCGCGCCAGAAGCGCTCGAACAACATGGTGAGCGCGGCCGCATCGACGCCGTGGCCGTTGTCGGTGATGGTGAGTAATGCCTGCTGGCGGTGCACCACCAGTTCGATCGCCAGTTCGGTGGCGCCTTCGGCGTGGCGCAGCGCGTTGTTGAACAGGTTGCGCAGCAGCTGGCGCAGGCGGATCGTGTCACCCTCCACGGTCAGGTGCGGCAGCATCCCTGTTGTGACGGTCATGCCGGCGTGCGCCAGCGGGTCGCGCCATTTGTTGAGCTCGCTCTCGAGCAAGGCGCCCAGGTCGAGCGGCTCGCGCTGGTAGCCGAACGCGCCCACTTCGGACAGGGTGATCTGGCGCATGTCTTCCACCAGCCGGGTCAAGGTGGCCACTTCGTCCTGCAGCAGGGTCAGGCTGTCGGCGTCGCAAGGCTCGAGGCCATCTTCCATTGCTTCGAGCTGCGCCTGCAATACGGAGAGCGGCGTGCGCAGTTCGTGCGACAGGTCGGCCATGAAGTGGCGGCGCAGCGCTTCATTGCTCTCGAGCGTGGCGGCCATGATGTTGAAGTTGTGCGCCAGCGTGCCCAGCTCGTCGCGGTGGCCGCGCGGCACGCGCACCGCGTAGTCGCCGGCCGCCACCTTGGCGGCGGCGTGGATCAGGCGCCGCGTGGGCGCCACGAAACTGCGGGCCAGCAACAGCGCGGTGAGTATTGCCAGCGCCAGCGTGGCGATACCGATCAGCACGCTGTCGCGCTGTTGTTGCAGCAAAAAGCCCTGCTCCGCCTCTTCCTGCAAGCCACGCAGCGGCGCGCCGACCAGCGTGGCCACCGGCCTGCCCTCGACCAGCACCGGTTGATAGCGCAAGCTGGGGCCGGTTTGCAGGTTGCCGGCCAGGTGGTTGCCGGCCAGGTCGAACAGCCCCAGGCGGCGCGGCGCCTTGTCGGGCACGGCGTAATAAATGGAATTGCCGCCCGCATCGCCGTCCGCGCGCGGCGACGTAGCCCGTTCGCGGCCGATGGCGCCCGTGGTGCGTTCCCAGGCCACGCGGTTGCCGCGAATGAACTGCCAGTTATAGCCATTCTCGGCATACGCTTGCGCCAGCTCGACAGCCATCGCCTCCATGCGGCGCGATTCGACTTCGTTCAGGTACCCCTGGAAGCCGCGCTGAAAACTCCAGCGCGTGCCCAACCCCACGCCGACGGCCGTCAGCATGCTCACGATGAGCAGCGACAAAAACAAGCGGGCAGTGATACCGATTTTAACCATCGGTATATTTAGCCAGAGCCCACGGCGCACCACAAGCGTGCACGATAGAACGGCAATGATTCTCCACAGAAACTTCACAATTGTGTGGTGAATTCGCTCCTACTGGCGCCGTGCCGCTTTTTTCATCAGCGGATCGCTACCGGGTTGACATTGACCTGGGTGGAGCCCACGTACAACGGCTGGCCCAGCACGAACAGGAATTCCCAGGCCTGGTCGCGCACCAGGGCGCGGCTGTCGATCAGCTCGAGGTTGTAGATGCCGCGCTGCGCCAGCATGAACTGGTTGACGGGGAATTCCTCGCCGCTGCGATTCGGGTACACCTCCGACGCCCACGTGTCGCCGCCGAACGCGACAATGCCCTGGTCGGCCAGCCAGCGCGCCGCTGTCATGCCGATGCCCGGTTCCACTTCCAGGAACTGCTGGTTATCCTTGCCGATCAGTTCCAGCCAGCCGGTGTTAAACAGCACCACGTCGCCGCGGCGCAAGGTGATGCCCTGGCGCTTGAGCACGGCCTGCAAATCGGCCACCGTGAATTCGGTACCGCCAGGGACGATGGCCTTGCCATAGTGCGCGGTCATGTCCAGCACCACGCCGCGCGTGACCATCGGCGGCACTTTTTCCACACCGAGTTTTTTGACGCCTTCCACGGTGACGAAATCGGCCGCCTTGTTGCCGTTGTAATAGACATTGTCGATGCCGATGTGGCCAATGCCGTTGAGCTGGGTGCCGACGCCGGTCCACGCCACCGCCAGCTCGTCGTTGAAGGTGAACTTGTTCGGCCCTTGCGTCTGCCCCGCCTGCTGGCCGGGCTGGATGTTGTAGAGCTTGAAGCTGCGGTGGCGGAACGCCGGCAAGTCTTTGCTGACCGGGACGGCCAGCGGATACGTCTTGCCGGTCTTGACCAGGCTGACGGCCTGGCGCACCACGTCCGGTGTGAGCAGGTTGGCGGCGCCGATTTCATCGTTGGCGCCGTACGGCGAGGCAGGCCAGTCGGCCGCCATGGCCGTGGTGGACAGGACAGCGAGGACGATGGCAGTGAATTTTTTCATGTGGAACTCCGGTCGGATGGGTGAAAGTGCGGCAAGACGTGTTCGGCCAGCTCATGCAGGGTGTCGTCGAGCGGAAGCTGGTTGCGGCGCAAATGCAGGCTCACGTGGTCGACGCCCAGCGCTTGCAACGCCGCCAGTTCGGCGATCAGGCCGTTGCGGCCCGTGTGGGCGCCGAAGCGCCAGCGCTGCAACGGCGCCGCCGGGTCCTCGGCCAGGTCGAGGTGGATGAACGTGGCATACGGCTTGGTGCCGGCCACCGCGCGCCAGGCAGCGAGCCGGCGCGCATGGTCGTCGGGCGGCCCCGGATACGCCAGGCAGCCGTCCATGTTGGCGGCGATCCAGTCCGGCGTTTGCTGCGCCAGCCCGGCCGCCAGCAATGGCAACGGTTGCTGCAGGCGCGGCAGCACATCGAGGCCGCGGCCAGCGGGCAGCAGCGCATGGGCGCGGTCGCGCAGCGCCGCCACCTGCTGGCGGAACGCCGCGCCACGCGTGTCGAAATCACGGCCGAACAATGGATACTCGACCGGCCGGTCGCCGCTGGCCACGCCCAGCAGCAGGCGGTTGCCGCTCAGGTGCTGGATGCTGGCGGCAGACTTGAGCGTGAGCAGCGGCTCGCGCAGCGGCAGCACGACCGCAGCCGTGCCCAGCAAAATATCGCGGGTGATGCCGGCCAGGTAGCCGAGGTAGGCAAATACTTCGAACACCTGGGCGGCGTCGCCAAACGCCGGGTCGTACACCGGCACGTCGCGCACCCACAGCGCGCGAAAGCCGAGGCGGTCCGCCAGTTGCGCCAGGTCGGCGTGGCGTTGCAGGTCCGGTTCGCCGGGCAGGCGGCCGGACTGGCGCCGCGCCTGTTCGCCGGCAGGCGTCCAGTCGTGGTCGAGCGGCGCTTCGATACCGATGCTGAAACCGCCCTCGGTCAGGCGTGCCAGTGGCGCGTCCATCGGCTCAATCCCAGGCCGGTGCCAGGCCGGCGGGGCTCACTTCGCGGCCATTGCGCTCCAGTGTGGCAATGCGCGCCAGGTCGTCACTGGTCAGGCGCAGGTCGCGCGCCAGCAGGTTGCTGGCCAGGTTCTCACGCTTGGTCGACGATGGAATCACCGAGTAACCGGATTGCAGCGCCCAGGCCAGCGCCACCTGGGCCGGCGTGGCTCCATGCCGGGCGGCGATGTCCTGGATCACGGCATCATGCAGCACCTTGCCATAGGCCAGCGTCATGTACGACGTTACGTGGATGCCCTGCTCTTGCAGGAAGGCGGTCAGCGCGCGGTTTTGCAGGTACGGGCTCAGTTCGATCTGATTGGTGGCAATCGCGTCCTTGCCCACGGCGGCAATCGCTTCCTGCGTCAGGGCGATATTGAAGTTGGAGATGCCGATGCGCGCAGTCAGGCCTTGTGCCTGGGCCGCGGCCAGCGCCTGCATGAATTCGGTCACCGGGACGCCGTTGCCCGGTGCCGGCCAGTGGATCAGAGTGAGGTCGACCTGGTCGGTGCGCAATTTTGTCAGGCTGTCCTTCAGGCTGGGGATCAGTTTGTCGGCCGCGTAGTTGGCTGTCCAGATCTTGGTGGTCAAGAACAGCTGGTCGCGGGCGATACCGGACTCGGCAATGGCCTGCCCCACTTCCGCTTCGTTGCCGTAGATTTGCGCGGTGTCGATGGCGCGGTAGCCCACGTCGAGGGCATTACGGACCGAATCGATCACGACTTGCCCTTGCAGGCGGAAGGTGCCGACGCCGAAGGCGGGAATGTTCGCCGGGTTGTTCATGGAATGCTCCTTGGAAAATTGATGAAACCAGTGTGCGCCCATTACCTTTTGAGAAAAAGTACAGAATCTGCGAAAGATATTTGATATTCTGTAAAACATGAAAACCACACTCGACGAAATGCAAGTGTTCACCGCCGTGGTCGACGCCGGCTCGATCACGGCTGCCGCCCTGCAACTGGGTCAGACCATCTCGGCCACCAGCCGCACCCTCACCCGGCTCGAAGAAAAATTGCAGACCACCTTGCTGCGGCGGACCACCCGCCGCATCGAACTGACCGAGGAAGGCCGCGCCTACCTGGAGCAGGTGCGCGAGATTGTCGCCGCCGTCGAGCAGACCGAGGAGCAGATGTCCACCCGCCGCCATACCCCGGCCGGGCTGCTGCGGGTGGATGCGGCGTCGCCATTCATGCTGCACGTGGTGGTGCCGCTGGTGCGCGGCTACCGCCAGCGCTACCCGCAGGTGCAACTCGACTTGAACAGCAACGAAGGCATCATCGACCTGCTGGAGCGGCGCACCGACGTGGCGATCCGCATCGGCCCGATGAAGGATTCCACTTTGCACGCCACGCCGATTGCCAGCAGCCGCATCCGCGTGCTGGCCACACCGGCCTACCTGGCCGCGCATGGCACGCCGAAAAAAGTGGCGGACCTGGCGGGGCACACGCTGCTCGGGTTCAACCAGCCGGCGTCGCTCAACGAGTGGCCGCTGGCGGACGCCAATGGCCAGCTGCTGCACATCGAACCGGCGATCCGCTCATCGAGCGGCGAAACCCTGCGCCAGTTGGCGCTCGACGGCGCCGGCATCGTGTGCCTGTCCGACTTCATGACGCGCGCCGACCGCCAGGCCGGGCGCTTGCAGCAGTTGTTGGTGCGGCAGACGGTGGAAGTGCGGCAGCCGATCAACGCGGTGTACTACCGCAACACGGCACTGTCGTCGCGGATTGCATCGTTTGTGGGGTATTTGCGGGAGGTGGTGGGGGAGGGGGGGTTTAGGATTGACAGCTAGAGCCGAGATAAATTCTTAGCACTTTTGATTCAAGTCAAAAAGCAACATGAATTTTTAGGTAAATAAGCGGAGAAAACTGGCTCACGGCGCTAAATTTAACGTCAGGAAACGGGGGATGCGCGCGGTTATGCTGACCAGTGCTGTCGGCCGCGGCGCGAAAATGAAAGGCGAACTGGACGCCAGACAGCGGAGAAAACCACAGCGCAACCGTCTCAGTCATGACCGGCTTCGAGGTAAGTGCTTGATTTTACGGGAATTTCTGGTGCGGCTGGCTGGAATCGAACCAGCGACCCTTGGCTTCGGAGGCCAATACTCTATCCACTGAGCTACAGCCGCGCGGGGGGAACCTTGAAGGTGTGCCGTAGGATACCGGTTTTATTGGTCCGCGTCCATCGGCGCGTGTCGTTTTATACATGTTGGATGTTTCCCCGCGCCGTTTTTTGAGCCTATAATCGGCCGTTTGATAAAGGTTTTGCAAGGCAGCTCGATCGGTTTTTCGGCACGCAACCCGGCACAGACTTCAAGGACATCATGAGCGACGCACACAACGAATCCGTCATTAAAACCCCCAAGCAACTCGCAGGCGCCGTCATCGGCTTTTTCCTGATCACCGTGATCGGCATCATTCTGCTGGTCCAGTACGTCACGGCGGACAAGCTGACCGGCGCCGGCTCCAACAGCCAGGCGCCGGAAGAAATCGCCACCCGCATCGCCCCCGTGGCCGATACCGGATTTACCTTCAAGGACGTGAACGCGCCCAAGGTACTGCAAACCGGTGACGCCATCTACAACTCCACCTGCGCGGCCTGCCACGGCGCCGGCGTGGCCGGTGCGCCCAAGGTGGGCGACGCGGGCAACTGGTCGGCACGCATCGCGCAGGGCTACGACACCATCCTCAAACACGCCATCGAAGGCTTGCGCGCGATGCCGGCCAAAGGAGGCAACCCTGACCTCGACGACGTCGAAGTCGCGCGCGCCGTCGTCTTCATGGCCAACCAGTCGGGCGCCAAGTTCAAGGAACCGGAAGTGCCGGCAGCACCGGCTGCTGCGGGCGACGCAGCGGCCAAACCAGCCGAACCCGCCAAGTAAGCTGCCCCCCCCCCATAAAAAAAACCGGTCGCTCGACCGGTTTTTTTACGTCAGGGTCAGTGCCGACATTCGGACACAAGCCCAACTACAGCAAGGTTCAGTTCGTGTCCGAATGTCGGCACTGACCCCGAAGTTAGCGGCACAGGCCGTAGGCTTTGCGGTCGGGGAAGTAGCGGTAGGTGAAGGTGCGCATCGGGTATTCGGTCAGGGCGATTTCGAATGCTGGCGGGATCACGTCGAAGCGTTCGGGCAGTTTGGTTTTCACGCGCAGGCGTACGCGCCAGATGGTTTCGTCGGCGGTGGCGCCTGCGACCAGCATGTCCGGTACTTTCGGGATGACGTCGACGATTTCAGCGCGCGAGTTGGTGGCGCGCTGGTAGAACGTGACCAGCTCGGCCTTGGCAATCACCGCGCCGCGTGGTGCGGTAACGTTGTAGTCGCGCGAGAGGAAGCGCGCGCGTTCGCCGCGCGGCACGAAATACACGAACGTGAATTCGGCGCCGCCATCGGCCAGCGTGACGGGCGGCGTGGTGGAGATGCTGATGCCGCGCGGCAGGTCGAAGCGCGAGCCTTCCTGCCAGTCCTTGCACTCGGGCGTGGCGGCCATGTAGACGTCGACTGGTTTGTAGGAGTCGCCGCAGGCGCTCAGGACGAACAGGGCGGTCAGGGGGAATAAGGCACGCATGCGCATGGGTTCGGCTTCCGGGGTTGGGACGATGCGGTAGTTTACAGTAGGTTGTGGCGAAATTGGATATCGGCCTGCGCGGGTAGGACGAATCAACCGTTTGCAGCGAAAAAAAAGCGGCGTTGTCGCCAACGCCGCTCTCATTTAACCCTTACCGGCTTACCACATGATCACGCGGTCTTTCGGCGCCAGGTACATCTTGTCGCCCTGCTTGACGCCAAACGCTTCGTAGAAGCCCGGCTGGTTGCGCATCGGTCCGTTGGCGCGGAACTGGCCCGGCGAGTGCGGGTCGGTCTTGATTTGCTGAATTTGCGCCGCTTCGCGCATCTTCATGCGCCACACTTGCGCAAAGCCCATGTAGAAGCGCTGGTCGCCGGTCAGGCCGTCGATCACCGGTGCTTCCTTGCCGTTCAGCGACAGCTTGTACGCCTTGTAGGCAATTGCGATGCCGCTGTTGTCGGCAATGTTTTCGCCCAGGGTCAGCTCGCCGTTGACGTGATAGCCAGGCAGCGGGGTGAACTGGTTGTACTGCTCGACCAGCATCTTGGTTTTGGCCGCAAAGTTTTTATGATCAGCCTTGGTCCACCAGTCGCGCAGGTTGCCATCGCCGTCATACTGGGCGCCCTGGTCGTCGAAGCCGTGGCTGATTTCGTGGCCGATGACGCCGCCGATGGCGCCGTAGTTGACGGCGTCGTCGGCGGCGGCGTCAAAGAATGGCGCCTGCAGAATCGCTGCCGGGAACACGATTTCGTTCATTTCCGGGTTGTAGTAGGCGTTCACGGTTTGCGGCGTCATGCCCCACTCGTCGCGGTCGATTGGTTTGCCGAGCTTGGTGACTTCCTTGTTGTAGTCGAACTCGTGCGAACGCATCACGTTGCCCACCAGGTCGTCCTTGGCCACGGTGAGGGCCGAGTAATCGCGCCACTTGTTCGGGTAGCCGATCTTGGTGGTGAACTTGGCCAGCTTGGCTTGCGCCTGCTTCTTGGTGACCGGGCTCATCCAATCCAGGGTGTCGATGCTGGTCTTGTACGACGCCAGCAGGTTGTTTACCAGCGCTTCCATGCGCGCCTTGCGGTCGGCCGGGAAGTGGTCGGCCACGTACAGCTTGCCTACCGCTTCGCCCAGCGCGCCTTCGGCCGTGGAGACGCCGCGCTTCCAGCGTGGCTGCTGCTCGGTCACGCCGCTCAGCACGGTGCCGTAGAACGCGAAGTTTTCATCGACGAACGACTTGTTCAGGTACGGCGCAAACGCGTGCACCGTGTGGTACTGGAAGTACGCTTGCAGGGTGGCGAGCGGGGTCTTGTTCAGCAGCGCAGTCATGCCTTTCAGGTAGCTGGGCTGGCTGACAATCACGTAGCTGACCTTGCCGGCGATGCCGGTGTCGGTCAGGTACGCTTTCCAGTCGTAGCCCGGCGCCAGCGTATTGAGCTTGGCGATTTCCACCTTGTTGTAGGCCTTGATCGGATCGCGCAGTTCCACCTTGGTCCATTGCAGCTTGGCCAGTTCGGTTTCAAACGCGACCACGGCGCGGGCGGTGGCCGGGCCGTTGCTGTCGCCGGCCAGGGTGAGCATCTTGGCGACGTGCTGCTCGTACTTGGCCAGCGTGTCGGCCAGCTTGGCGTCGTCTTTTTTCAGGTAGTAATCGCGGTCCGGCAAGCCCAGGCCGTCCTGGTACAGGTCGGCCACGTACTTGGTGGAATCCTTGTTGTCCTGGTGGATCGCGAACGTGTACGGGGTGCTGACGCCGATCTTGTTGAAATGCGAGATCAGCGCTGGCAGCTCTTTCTTGTCTTTCAGTGCGGCGATGCGGGCAAACTCGGCTTTCAACGGCGCCACGCCCAGCTGCTCGAGCTTGGCTTCATCCATGAAGCTGGAGTAGAAATCGCCGATGCGCTGGGTGTCGCTGCCGGCAGCCTTGTCCTTGCTGTTGGCGGCGTTTTCGATGATGGTGCGCAGTTGCGGCTGGATGTCGTCGCGCAGCTTGGCGAAGCTGCCCCAGCTCGCTTTGTCGGCCGGGATTTCCGTCGTCGCGAGCCACTTGCCGTTCATGTGGGTAAACAGGTCGTCCTGGACGCGGACGGCCGGATCGATGTATTCGACGGCGATGCCGGAAGTGGGCGATTTGGCTTGCTGGCTGCTGGCGGGAGTAACACTGGTGGTGTTGTCCGCAGCGCCTGCCAAACCTGCGATCAGGCTCAGCATCAGTGCACTTACGAGATGACGTTTCACGAATAATCCTTTTGAATGAGGAATACAAAAAGGCCAAGAATGTCCTTGGCCAGCCAAAGCGTTATATACAAAATTACCACCCGTCGCAAGCGCTTTGCGACGGACGGCATAACTGCATGACCAGGCGGTGGTTTTCCGTTACCAGATGATCACGCGCTGTTCCGGCGCCACGTACATCTTGTCGCCCGGCTTGACGCCAAACGCCTCGTAGAAGCCCGGCTGGTTGACCACGGTGCCGTTGGCGCGGAATTCGCCGGGCGAATGCGTGTCGGTCTTGATCATCAGGATTTGCTGCGCCTCGCGCGCCTTGCTGCGCCAGATCTGCGCCCAGCCCTGGTAGAACCGCTGCTCGCCGGTAAAGCCGTCGATCACGGGCGCCTGCTTGCCGCCCAGCGACAATTTATAGGCCTTGTAGGCAATCGCCATGCCACTGTTGTCGGCAATGTTTTCACCGAGCGTCAGCGCACCGTTGACGTGGTAGCCGGGCAGCGGGCTGTAGCCGTCGTATTGCTTGACCAGCGCATCGGCCTTGGCCTTGAAGTTGGCGCGGTCGGTGGCGGTCCACCAGTCGCGCAAGTTGCCGTCGCCGTCGGCCTGACTGCCGCCGTCGTCGAAACCGTGGCTGATTTCGTGGCCGATCACGGCGCCAATGGCGCCGTAGTTGACGGCGTCGTCGGCATTCACATCGAAGAACGGCGGTTGCAGGATGGCGGCCGGGAACACGATCTCGTTCATGGTCGAGCTGTAGTAGGCGTTGATGGTCTGCGGCGTCATGCTCCATTCTTCGCGGTCGATCGGTTTGCCGAGCTTGTTCACCATGCGCTGGTGGCTGAAGCTGGACGCACGCAGCACATTGCCCACCAGGTCGCCCTTGACGATCACCAGCGAGGTGTAGTCGCGCCACTTGCTCGGGTAACCGATTTTCGGGCGAAATTTCGACAGCTTGTCTTGCGCTTCGCGCTTGGTTTCCGGGCCCATCCAGTCAAGACCATCGATGCTGGTCTGGTAGGCCGCCAGCAGGTTTTTCACCATGGCGTCCATGCGCGCCTTGCGCTCGGGCGGGAAGTGCTGCGCCACGTAAGCCTGGCCCAATGCTTCGCCCAGTGCGCGCTCGACCAGGCCCACGCCGCGCTTCCAGCGGTCCTGCTTGACAGTGACGCCGGTTAGCGTGGTGTTGAAGAAATCGAAATCGGCATCGGCAAAGTCATGCGACAGGTACGGCGACGCGCTGCGCAGCAGTTGCCATTCGAAATACGCTTTCCAGGTGGCGAGGTCGGTCTTTTCCAGCAGCGCGGTGTAGCCGGTCAGAAAGCTCGGCTGGTTGACGATGGCGTAATCGGTCTTGCTGCCCACGCCGGCCGACGCCAGCGCATGGTTCCAGTCGTAGCCTGGTGCCAGTTCGGCCAGCTTGTTGAACGGTGTCTTGTTGTAGCGTTTGACGGGATCGCGGTTTTGCACCTTGGTCCATTGCGCGTCGGCCAGCGCGGTTTCCAGCGCCACGATCGCTTTCGCGCTGGCGGCTGCATCCTTGTTGCCGGCCAGGGTCAGGATTTTGGCCACGTGCGCTTCGTACTTGACCAGGATGGCGGCCAGCTTGGCGTCGTCTTTCTTCAGGTAATAGTCGCGGTCCGGCAAGCCCAGGCCGCTTTGCGAAATGCCCACCGCATACCTGGTGGACTCGCGCGCATCCTGGCGTACGTACACGCTGTACGGCACGGTCACGCCGATCTGGTCGAGGTGGGCGATCAGCATCGGGAACGCTTTTTTATCCTTGACGCCGCGAATGCGGTTCAGCTCACCCGCGAGCGGTTTCACACCGAGCTCGTCGAGTTTTTTCTCGTCCATGAAGCTGGCGTACAGGTCGCCGAGTTTTTGCGCATTGCTGCCCGCCTTGCGGGCCTTGTCGTTCTCGGCCGCCTCGATGATGGCGCGCAGCTGCGGCAAGGTGTTTTCCTGCAACTGGATGAACGAACCCCAGCGCGCGCGGTCGCCTGGAATCTCGGTATTCTTGACCCAGCCGCCATTCTGGTAAGCGTAGAAATCGTCTTGCGGACGCACGCTGGTGTCCATGTTCTTGACTTCGATGCCGGAGGCTGAAGGAGCGTGAGCCGTGTCAGCGGCGCCGGCAAAGGCGGTGGCCAGGCTCAGCGCCAGGGTGGTCAGCAAATAAGTTTTCTTCACTACAGGTCCTTTACGTGAGAACGTCGAAGGCAACCCGGTGGCCGCATGGATGATGCAGCGCCGAGTTGCCGCGCGAATATTCTAACGCCAGAGGACCGTGGTAACCGTTTAGTTACTTTACGATACACGCCCTCGTTACCTGAGCGCCTGCCACAGCCGCCAGAGCAAGGCGCAGCGACGAAGACAGTACGAACGTACGGCGAGGAGCTGCAACGCAGCTATGGCGGCTGTGGCAGGCGCTCAGCCGCCGGGCAGGTTGATGCTGGCGCCTCCAGCACCAACGCCAATGCCCATGCCGCCGGGGCCACCGCCACCCTTGCGCCCGCCGCCACTGCGATGCTCACCGCCCTCTTCGCGCCGTTCACCACGACCGGGGCCGCCGTTGTCCTGCACCCGCAGCAAGTGTTCATTGACTTGTTGGGCCACCATGCCGCGCTGGTTTTCATCGAGCGCGTCGTTGACGGTCAACCACCATTCGCGCATCAGCTTTTCTTCACCGGCTGCGGTGTCGGTTTCCGCATCGATGGCGCGGCTCACCTCGCGCAATTCCACGCCCGGGGTTTGTGCGGCTGCCTGGGCGGCAGCCTGCAACCGTTCGCGCCGCGCCTTGCGTTCGCGCAGCAGGTTGCGGGTGCGGCTCTCGGTCTGCTGCCACAAGGTCTGCTGGTTGGCATTGAGCTTCAGTTGTTGCTTGAGGTCGGCCGCCATCGGCAGAAAATCTTCGGCACGCATGTCCATCACGGGCACGGCCAACGCTGGCGCCAGCAAGGCACCAATCAGCAGCGCGCCGGCCAGGCCGCGCAGGAATACAGTAGAACGCATGTGGAACTCCATGGATAAAAAAAAGCCTGCGCTTTGGGGGCGCAGGCAAAAACCACTTCAGGGTAGAGAGAAATACGAGTTCAGTGTAGGCCGCGCAAAACCGCGTCGCCGAAAATCTTACAAATGCTTACCCCCGTGAACGCGGGCCATACACCCGCCAGCAAATCGTGCACCTGGCGTTTCGCCTGTTGGGCATTGGTCTACTTTAAATGTCAACGCGACCCGTTGTAAAACTCCGTAAAGCCGTGAATGATTTCGAAGGGGCTACGACGTTTGCTCGAAATCAGGTTTATACTCGTCTCATGCAAGCGGACTTTCCTCTCTCTTTCGGGTGAAACATGGGCAAGAAACTAAAGAATTCCGGACTGGTCGGCTTGGGCGTGGTGGCGGGCGTGGCGTTGTCGCTGCAATTTTCAGCCATGGCGCAAAAAACCGCCGAGCCGGGGCTGCCGCTGGCGGAGCTGCGCCAGCTGGCCGATGTTTTTGGCCTCATCAAATCCGACTACGTGGAGCCGGTGGAAGACAAGAAGCTGGTCACCGATGCCATTGCCGGCATGGTGGCGGCGCTCGATCCGCACTCAGCCTACCTGGACCAGAAAGCGTATGCGGAACTGCGTGAAGGCTCGCAAGGCAAGTTTGTCGGCCTCGGTATCGAGATCGGTCCCAGCGAGGATGGCTACATCAAGATCGTGGCGCCGATCGAGGATTCGCCCGCTTGGCGTGCCGGCATCAAATCCGGCGACCTGATCAGCCGACTCGACAATGTCCAGCTGAAGGGCATGAACCTCGACGACTCGATCAAGCTGATGCGCGGCGAACCGCACTCGAAGGTTGCACTGACCGTGCTGCGCAAGGGCGAACCGGAACCGCTGGTGTTCAACCTGACGCGCGAAGAAATCATCCAGAAAAGTGTGAAGGGCAAACTGATCGAGCCCGGCTATGCGTGGCTGCGCATCTCGCAGTTCCAGGAGCCCACCGTCGATGACATGGCTGCCAAGATTGCCGAGCTGTACCGGCAAGACCCGCACATCAAGGGCCTGGTGCTGGACTTGCGCAACGATCCGGGCGGCGTGCTGCAAGGCGCGATCGGCGTGGCGGCTGCGTTCCTGCCGAAAAACGAGGCGATCGTGTCCACCAACGGTCAGCTGGCCGATCAGAAGACCGTGTATTACGGCCGGCCCGAGTTCTACCAGTTGCGCAACGAGAGCGATGCACTGGCCCGCCTGCCCGAAGCGGTCAAGCAGGTGCCGATGGTGGTGCTGGTCAACACCGGCTCGGCTTCGGCCTCGGAAATTGTGGCGGGCGCACTGCAAGACTACAAGCGCGCCGAAATCATGGGCACGCAAACCTTCGGCAAGGGCTCGGTGCAAACCATCCGCCAGTTGACGGTGGACACGGCCGTCAAGCTGACCACGGCGCGTTACTACACGCCGCTGGGCCGCTCGATCCAGGCCAAGGGCATCACGCCCGATTTGCTGGTGGACGAATACGCCGATGGCGACGGCATCAATGCGCTGCGCACGCGCGAAGCCGACCTGGCCAAGCACCTGTCCAACGACCGGGAGCAGGAGGCAACCCAAACCAAGCGCGACGAACTGGAAGAACAGTTGCGCATGCTGGCGCTGGAAAAGAAACGCAAGCCGCTCGACTACGGCAGCGGCGACGATTTCCAGCTGGCGCAGGCGCTCAATCGCCTCAAGGGCATGCCGGTGCAGTTTGCCAAGCCGGAGACCACGGTGGTGCAGGCCAACCTGGGCAAGTGATACGGTATAAACCGATTAGAGCGGCGCCTCGGGGCGCCGCTTTTATTTGCGCCTAACAGGCGGCCATTGTGTAGAATTTGCTCCACACTTGGCGTTTGCCATTGCCTAATTTGAAAGCTTACCTATGAAACAAGCCGTCATCAGCGGTACCGGTCTGTACACGCCATCGCAGTCGATTTCGAACGAAGAACTGGTCGAAAGTTTTAATGCCTACGTCGCGCAGTTCAATGCCGACCACGCCGCCGACATTGATGCCGGCACCGTGACCGCGCTCGAACCGTCAAGCGTGGCCTTCATCGAAAAAGCATCGGGCATCAAGTCGCGCTTCGTCATGGAAAAGGCGGGCATCCTCGATCCGCAGCGCATGGTGTCGCACATCCCGGAGCGCAGCGACGACGACCTGTCGCTGCAGGCGGAAATTTGCGTGGCAGCGGCCCAGCAGGCCATGGACCGCGCGGGCCGCACGGCGGCCGATATCGACATGGTGCTGGTCGCCTGCTCGAACATGCAGCGCGGCTACCCGGCCATGGCGGTCGAGGTGCAGGCGGCCCTCGGCATCGACGGCTACGGCTTCGACATGAACGTGGCATGCTCGTCGGCCACTTTCGGCATCCAGCAGGCGGTAGCGGCCGTGCAAAGCGGCCAGGCGCGCGCAGTGCTGGTGCTGAACCCGGAAATCACCAGCGGCCACCTGAACTGGCGCGACCGCGACAGCCATTTCATCTTCGGCGACGCCTGCACCGCCGTCATCGTGGAACTGGCCGAGACTGCCAAGGGCGCTCACCGCTGGGAAATTCTCGACACCAAGCTGAAAACCAGTTTCTCTAACAATATCCGCAACAACTTCGGCTTCCTGAACCGCTTCGACGAAGCCGGCGTCGGCCAGCCCGACAAACTGTTCCGCCAGCAAGGCCGCAAGGTCTTCAAGGACGTGTGCCCGATGGCGGCCGACATGATCAAGGACACCATCGCCCACGCCGGGCTGCAAGTGGCCGATGTCAGCCGCTACTGGCTGCACCAGGCTAACCTCAACATGAATTTGCTGATCAGCCGCATGGTGCTGGGCCGCGATGCCGAACCGGGCGAAGCACCGGTGATTCTGGACACCTACGCCAACACGTCATCGGCCGGTTCCGTCATCGCCTTCCACAAGTACTCGGACGACATGGCGCCGGGCCAGTTGGGTGTGCTGTGCTCGTTCGGCGCCGGTTACTCGATCGGCTGCGTGATCTTGCGCAAAATGTAACGCCAGCTAACTTCGGCCATCCCGCTTAAACGGCGATGACCGAAGTTTGATCGAATTGACTGGTGGTTTGCATTTTTTGACAGCAATTACCGTGTGATGTGCTACTCTCTGGTTGTTTTCCAACAATCTTTTAGAGGAGTCCCCCCCGCATGCCCCACAACATCAGTCTGATTACCACCATCGCCGCCGCCCTGGGATTCGGCTTAGTCCTGGGTTATATAGCAACGCGCTTGCGATTACCGGCGCTGGTGGGATATCTGGCTGCGGGCATCATGTTGGGACCGGCCACGCCGGGCTTTGTTGCCGATGCGGCGCTGGCCGGCCAGCTGGCCGAAATCGGCGTGATGCTGATGATGTTCGGCGTGGGTCTGCATTTCTCGCTCGATGACCTGTGGGCCGTGCGCAAGGTGGCGCTGCCCGGCGCGGTACTGCAAATTGCAGTGGCGACCGGCATGGGCATGGGCCTGGCGCACTGGTGGGGCTGGAGCATCGGCGGCGGTCTCGTGTTCGGCCTGGCGCTGTCCGTGGCCAGTACCGTGGTGCTGCTGCGCGCACTGGAAGAACGCGGAATACTGGACAGTTTTAACGGCCGCATCGCGGTCGGCTGGCTGGTGGTCGAAGACCTGGTCACCGTCATGGTGCTGGTGTTGCTGCCGGCGGTGGCCGGTTCGCTGGGCGGCACCACGATGGACGCCCATGGCGTCCCGGTGCCTGCCGGCGAAGTCGATCTGCTGAGCACGCTGGCCATCACGCTGGGCAAGGTCGGCGCCTTCATCGCGCTGATGCTGGTCGTGGGCCGCAAGCTGTTCCCGTGGATCTTGTGGCAGGTGGCGCGCACCGGTTCGCGCGAACTGTTCACCCTGTGCGTGATCGCGGCGGCCGTCGGTATCGCTTACGGTTCCACCCACTTCTTCGGCGTATCGTTCGCGCTGGGCGCCTTCTTTGCCGGCATGGTGCTGCGCGAATCGGAACTGGCGCACCGCGCGGCACAGGAATCCCTGCCGCTGCGCGACGCGTTCGCAGTATTGTTCTTTGTCTCGGTGGGCATGCTGTTCGAGCCGGCCATCGTTACCGAACAGCCGTTGAAACTGCTGGCGGTGGTGGCGATTATCGTGTTCGGCAAATCGGTGGCGGCGTTCGTGCTGGTGGTGCTGCTGCGCTACCCGGCCAAGACCGCGCTGATGGTGTCGGCCAGCCTGGCGCAGATCGGCGAATTCTCGTTCATCCTGGCTGCGCTGGGCATGTCGCTGGGCCTGATGCCGGCCGAAGGCCAGAGCCTGATCCTGGCAGGCGCCATCATCTCGATTGCCCTGAACCCGATCGTGTTCAGTGTCACCAAGCCGCTCGAACGCTGGCTCACCCGTGACGGATCCGTGATTTCCAACTTCGAACGCGCGGCCGATCCGCTGGCCGAGCTGCCGATGTCGGTGCCGCATGAACATCTCGATGGCCAGGTGGTGCTGGTGGGCTATGGCCGGGTGGGCCGCCGCATTGCCGAAGTGCTGCTCAAGCACAGCATCCCGTTCGTGGTGGCCGAGCAAAACCGCGAAGTGGTCGATCAACTGCGCCGCAAGGGCATCCACGCGGTGGCCGGCAATGCCGGCGAGCCGGCAGTGCTGATCCAGGCCCACGTGGCGCGCGCCAGCATGCTGGTGATCGCCACGCCCGACACCTTCCACGTGCGGGCCATGGTGGAAACGGCGCGCCTGCTCAACCCCAACATCAAGACCGTGGTGCGCACCCACAGCGACGAAGAAGCGGAACTGCTGCGCAGCGAGCTGCCGGCCAAGATTTTCATGGGCGAGGAAGAACTGGCCAACGGCATGACGGATTTCGTGATCAAGAATTTCGAACGCAAGGCCGGTGGCGGGCACTAAAGCCTGGCCGCCAGTTCCGCCCCTTCGCGGATCGCGCGCTTGGCATCGAGTTCCGATGCCAGCGCCGCGCCGCCGATCTTGTGGAAGCGCGGGCCGGCTGCCGTAACGTCTTCCGGCATCAACTCCGCCAGGCTCTCCTGCCCCGCGCAAATGACCACGTGATCGACCGCCAGCAGCCGCTGTTCGCCACCCACCGTGATGTGCAGGCCGTGATCGTCGATGCGGTCGTACTGCACCCCGGCCAGCATCACCACGCCATTTCTGGCCAGCACCGCGCGGTGCACCCAGCCCGAGGTTTTACCGAGCCCCGCGCCGGGCTTCGACAGCTTGCGCTGCAGCAGGTATAACTGGCGGAGCGGCTGCGGTGAGGTGGGCGCCAGCAGCCCGCCACGGGCGTCGCCGTGCAGGTCCACGCCCCATTCGCCGGCCCAGTCCTCGACCGGCTGCGGCAACGGCTGCGCGGGATGGTGCAGCAAAAACTCGCCCACGTCGAAACCGATGCCGCCAGCGCCAATGATCGCCACCCGTTTGCCCACCGGCGCCCTGTCGCGCAACACGTCGAGGTACGACAGCACCTTGGCATGCCCGATGCCTTCGATGGCCGGCAGCCGCACCTTGACGCCGGTGGCGACGATCACGTCGTCGTAGCCGTCGGCCAGCAATTGCGCGCGCGTGGCGCGCACGCCCAGCCGCAGCTGCACGCCACGCAATTCCAGCTGGCGGCCGAAATAGCGGATGGTCTCGGCAAACTCCTCCTTGCCCGGGATCTGCATGGCAATGCGGAACTGGCCGCCGATGGCGTCCCCGGCCTCGAACAGGGTGACGTCGTGGCCGCGCTGCGCCGCCACCGTGGCGGCAGACAGGCCGGCAGGCCCGGCGCCCACCACGGCAATGCGTCGCGCGCGCACTGCCGGCGCGTACACCAGCTCCGTCTCGTGGCACGCGCGCGGGTTGACCAGGCACGTGGCGCGGCGGTTGGCAAACGTGTGATCGAGGCACGCCTGGTTGCAGCCGATGCAGGTGTTGATCTCGTCGGCGCGGCCCTGCGCCGCCTTGCTCACCAGTTCCGGGTCGGCCAGGAACGGCCGCGCCATCGACACCAGGTCGGCGTCGCCGCGCGCCAGCAGCGCTTCCGCTTCGGCCGGCATGTTGATGCGGTTGGACGCCACCACGGGGATCGTCACCGCCTGCCGCAAGCGCCCGGCCAGGCCGGCAAACGCGGCGCGCGGCACCGAGGTGACGATAGTGGGCACGCGCGCCTCGTGCCAGCCGTAGCCGCTGTTGAGGATATTCACGCCCGCCGCCTGCAATGCCCGGGCAACTGTCACCACCTCGTCCCAGGTATTGCCCCCTTCCACCAGGTCGAGCAGCGAATGGCGGTACATGATGATGAACCCGGGTCCGACAGCGGCGCGGATGCGGCGCACGATGTCCACCGGCAGGCGCATGCGCTGCTCGATGGCGCCGCCCCAGTCGTCGGTGCGCAGGTTGGTGCGCGCGCACAGGAACTGGTTCAGCAGGTAGCCTTCGCTGCCCATGATTTCCACGCCGTCGTAGCCGGCGGCGCGCGCCAGCCGCGCGCAGCGCACGTAGTCGCGGATGGTCGCGGCGATCCCGGCCGGGGTGAGCGCGCGCGGCTTGAACGGCGAGATCGGCGACTTTTTGGCCGAGGCCGACACCACGAACGGCTGGTAGCCATAGCGGCCTGCGTGCAGAATCTGCAGCAATATCTTGCCGCCCTCCTCGTGCACGGCGCCGGTCACGCGGCGGTGGTTGAAGACGTCGCCGCGCCAGTTCAGGGTGCCCCCAAAGGGTAGCAGCCAGCCCGCGCGGTTGGGAGAGATGCCGCCGGTCACGATCAAACCGACACCGCCGCGCGCACGTTCGCGATAGAATGCCGCGAGTTTGCCGTAGTGATAGAAACGGTCTTCCAGCCCGGTATGCATCGATCCCATGATCACGCGGTTGCGCAGCGTGGTGAAACCGAGATCGAGTGGCGCCAGCAGGTGGGGATAGTGTAAGGACGACATGCTATTTTTCTGCCCCGAGTTATTACGGAAGAGTGCCGCTCTTGTATTCTGCCACCCTTTCCCGTACGCTGGAAAAATGATGCGATTCCTTCTGTTCTTGTTGTTAGGTGTGTCCGCCGCGCAGGTGTGCGCGCAAGCACCGAAGCCGGATACTTCCCGGCTGGAGGTCGCAGTCAACCGCGTGGATGTGGACGGCCAGCATATGTACGAGCTCGATGCCAGTGGCGTCGTGGCCGCACCGTTGCCGCGCGTCTGGCGCATCCTCACCAATTACGAACGGATGACCGAGTTCGTGCCCGACCTCGAGTCGTGCAAGGTCCTCTCGCGCAATGGCAACGAAGTCATGATCGAACAATTCGGCGTGGCGCGGCTGCTGTTCATGTCGCGGCCCATCCATTTGATCGTGCGCGCCACCGAGCAACCGATGTCGGCGATCGACATCGCGCTGGTATCGGGCGACATGAAGCACTACGAAGCGCGCTGGGAATTGATACCGATGCCGGAAACGGGCGGCACCAAGGTGGTGTACAAGGGCCGCATGATGCCCAATTTTTACGTGCCCAGCCTGTTCGGCTCGAAGATGATACGGATCGACGTGGAACACATGATGCGCGCCGTGCTGGCGCGCCTCGACCGCCGCGACGACCGCCAGCCGACCGTCAATTCGATCCTGATGCCCACGCCGGCGACGCCAGCTCCGGCCAAATAATCAGCACACCAGATTACGACAACAAGGTTTCGCGGTCGCGCAGTTCGGCGAAGTTTTCCAGGTTGCCGATCTTGATCATGACCGGGTTCAGGCTGGCGCTCTGCATGGCGCGCCAGGCGAACAGCCATTCCTGCTCCTGCGCTTCGGCGGCGGTCTTGGTGAACGCCGCGCCCAGCGCCGCGCGCACGCCGTATTCCACCACGCCATCGATGCCGGCCCAGTTGGGCAAGGTGCGCTGCACGGCGCGGTGCAGGCGTTCGCCGAATTCTTCGGTGTTGTGGATTACCAGGCAGCTGTCGGCCGAAAACAGGTCGAACAATTTGCGGTCCCAGACCTGGGAAAAACTCAGGGCCAGGCACGGCGGCGCAGCGCGCAGGATGAACTGGCCTTGCGTGAGCGCCAGTTCCAGGTCTTCGCGCACGCCGTAGCGGTACAGGGTGGCGGGGCGTTGGTAGTCATGCATAAAATACTCGATTCTGGACAGGTTATTTGTTTGGCTCGCGGCGCACGTGGCGGTGCGAGCGCATCGCGGCCGAAGCGATGAAGATTTCGCGCAGCAGGTAGCAGAAACTGCCGATCAGGCAAAACACTGAAAACACGAACATGCCGGCAATATATTTTTCCAGCGAAATGTTGGTGATATCGCCAAGGAACAGCATGGCAATCACCAGGCAGACCATCAGGCCGCAGGCGGTGGACAGGGCAATCGAATAATTGATCAGGTGCGAACGTCGGTACAGCAAATCGAGCTCATTGAGATACACGGTGCTGTAACCGATATCGAGCCGGTCTTCGAGCACGCGCGAACGGTCGATGATGCGCGCCAGGCGATTGGTGAGCACGATCAGGTTGGTGCACACGCCCGACAACAGGAATACCGGCGCAATGGCCAGTTGAATGATGTGGCCGATATCGCCGATCTGAATATTCATGAATGCGTTTACGCTGGAAATAATGCGGCCTCTGCGGTCCTTGCCGTGGAGACCATAGTGTAGCAGCCCGGCGCGCCGCCGGGCCGAACTTTAGCCAAAAGCACGGGTACGCCAGAACTGTTCCGTTGCTGCCACGAGCGCCCGCGCAATGCCTTTTTCCATGGCGCCATGACCGGCGTCGGGGATCATGCGCATGGCCGCACCGGGCCACGCCTGTTGCAAACGCCACGCCGACAGCGGCGGGCAGATCACGTCGTAGCGGCCCTGCACGATCACGGCCGGCAAATGGGCGATGCGGCCGATATTGCGCACCAGCTGGTCGTCGCTGAAAAAGCCGCGGTTGGCCATGTAATGCGATTCCAGGCGACCGACGCCGAGATCGAGCGCATCGTTGGGCGCGTCCTCGGGTTGTGGCAGCAGGAACACGCGGCGGCCTTCGAAGCGGCTCCAGGCGCGCACGGCCGGCCAATGAACGGCCGGATCGTCGCTCATGATGCGGCGCACGTAGGCGCCCAGCAGGTCGCCGCGCTCGTCCTGCGGGATGGGCGCCACGAATTCTTGGTACAGCTCCGGGTAAAACCATTGCACGCCGTGCAGGAACCAGTCGATCTCGGGCTGGGTGCACAGGAAAATACCGCGCAGGACAAACCCCAGGCAGCGTTCGGGATGGGCCTGGCCATAGGCCAGCGCCAGCGTGGAACCCCACGAACCGCCGAACACCAGCCACTGACCGATCCCGAACTGCTCGCGCAGGCGTTCGATATCGTCGATCAGCAGTTGCGTGGTGTTGCGGCGGCATTCGCCAACCGGGGTCGATTTGCCGGCGCCGCGCTGGTCGAACAGGATTACGCGGTAGCGCTCGGGGTCGAAAAAGCGCCGGTGCGCGGGCGACAGGCCGGCCCCGGGGCCGCCATGCAGGAAGATCACGGGGATGCCGTCGGGATTGCCGACTTCTTCCCAATAAATGGTGTGCAGGTCGTCCACCGCCAGCATGCCGTGGCGCATTGGTTCAACGGGGGGAAACAGCGGGGATTGGGGGTCGAACATGACTATCCTTGGGGCTTCGATAGCGGATTGTACTGCCAACCCGCCCCCACTTTAAGCGCTGCACACGCCATACCGCATGGGGTCGGACCCGCGTGGGGCCGGCCCCGGCATGGCCGTGCGGTTTACGACATGTGCTGGCCGCCGTTGATGGCGATGTTGGCGCCGGTCACAAACGCTGCTTCGTCGGACGACAGGTAGGCTACCAGCCCCGCCACTTCTTCCGGTTTGCCCAGGCGGCCCATCGGAATTTGCGGCACGATCTTGGTTTCCAGCACTTCGCTCGGGATTTCCATGACCATCTTGGTGCCGATGTAGCCGGGCGAGATGGTGTTCACGGTAACGCCCTTGCGCGCCACTTCCAGCGCCAGCGCCTTGGTAAAGCCGTGCATGCCGGCCTTGGCCGCCGAATAGTTGGTCTGGCCGAACGCGCCCTTCTGGCCATTGACCGACGAGATATTGATGATGCGGCCCCAGCCGCGTTCCACCATGCCGTCGCACACCGGCTTGGTCATGTTGAAAACGGAATCGAGGTTGGTGGCCATGACGGCGTCCCAGTTCGGCTTGTCCATTTTTTTGAAGGTCATGTCGCGCGTGATGCCGGCGTTGTTGACCAGCACGTCGATCGGGCCGATTTCCTTCTCGATGGCGGTAATGCACGCCTGGGCCGAATCGTAGTCGGCCACATCGCATGGATAGGCGCGGAAATTGAAGCCCTGGTCGCGGGTAGTGGCCAGCCATTGCTCGACCTTGGCGTTACCGGGCGAGTACGTGGTGACCACGCAATAACCCAGCGCCGACAACTTGAAGCACACGGCCTCACCCAGACCACCCATACCGCCAGTAACCAATGCAACTCGTGCCATTTTATTGTCCCCTCTGGAGTAACGTGAAAATACGGACTGCCACGCACGGTGGACAGTCCGGGTCTATCGCTTGCTGATGTGACTATCGTTGTTACGCGCGCTCGATGGCCAGGGCCACGCCCATGCCGCCGCCGATGCACAGCGAGGCCAGGCCTTTTTTCGCGTCACGGCGGATCATTTCGTGGATCAGGGTGACCAGGATGCGCGCGCCCGAGGCGCCGATCGGGTGGCCGATGGCGATGGCGCCGCCATTTACGTTGATCTTGCTGGTATCCCAACCCATTTCCTTGTTGACGGCTACGGCCTGGGCGGCAAACGCTTCGTTGATTTCCAGCAGATCGAGGTCATCCGGGGTCCAGCCGGCCTTTTTCAGGCACAGGCGGGTGGCGCTGACCGGGCCCATGCCCATGAAGGCAGGGTCGAGACCGGACGAGGCGTAGGCCTTGATCTTGGCCAGTACCGGCAGGCCCAGTTCCTTGGCTTGCGTGGCGGACATCATGATCACGGCAGCGGCGCCGTCGTTCAGGCCCGAGGCGTTACCGGCGGTGACGCTGCCTTCCTTGTTGAACGCCGGGCGCAGGCCGGCCAGCGCTTCGATGGTGGAACCGGGCTTGATGTATTCGTCGGTGTCGAACACGATGCTGCCTTTTTTCTGGACGATTTCCAGCGGCAGGATCTCCTCCTTGAACTTGCCTTCTTTCTGGGCAGCTTCCGCCTTCAGCTGCGATTGCAGCGCGAATTCGTCCTGCTCGGCGCGCGAAATCTCGTATTTCTTCGCGACGTTTTCGGCAGTAACGCCCATGTGGTACTGGTTGTAGACGTCCCACAGGCCGTCGACGATCATGGTGTCGACCATTTTGATGTCGCCCATGCGGAAACCGTCGCGCGAACCGGGCATCGCGTGCGGCGCAGCGCTCATGTTTTCCTGGCCGCCGGCGATGACGATTTGTGCATCGCCGCATTTAATGGCCTGGGCGGCCAGGTGCGTGGCTTTCAAACCGCTGCCGCACACGTGGTTGATGGTAAAACCGGGGATGGTATTGGGCAGGCCGGACTTGATCACGGCCTGGCGCGCCGGGTTCTGGCCGACGCCGGCGGTGAGCACTTGGCCCAGGATGGCTTCGCTGATCAGGTTGGGATCGATGCCGGTTTTGGCAAGCAAACCCTTGATGACGTGCGCACCCAGCTCGGACGCCGGGACCTTGGCCAGGCTGCCGCCGAATTTGCCCACACCAGTACGGCCAGCGGCCACGATTACTACATCATCCATTAGATTCTCCAATGCGCCGGCCGTGGCCGGCATAGTTAGCAAAAGCGAACTTCGATCATACGCCTCCAGCGGCCAGGCCGTAGTGGCTTTCGATGGTGCATCGCCGCGAAGAATGGGCAGGCGACTCACAATCGAGATAGTCAATGTCAACAGTAATGGTCAACCGGACATTCATCGTAAGCGTCCCATTTCACGGCGCCTTTGATGTAAGTCAATTCACACTCACACATTTTGAAGAAACCATGTCAATTTGTCACGACAATAATTTGATACCGTCAAGCGTGGCCGCGCATTGTTCGCGTATCACTTTCACGAAGTCGAGCACGTACGCTTTCTGCTTTTGCGCGGGCGGCACCGACACGAACAAATCGCTCCACAAGCCGTGCTCGCCCACCGGCTTGGCAATCACGTAATCGTAATCGACATAGTTCTTGATGGCCCAGTTGGGCAGCGCGGCAATTCCGCGCCGGCTCGCCACCAGTTGCAGCACCGCCACCGTCAGCTCGGCCGTGCGGCGCTCGAACTGGATGTTCTCCGGGAGCAGCACTTCTCGGATCAGGTCGATGCGGGTGGCCGGCACCGGGTACGTGATCAGGGTTTCGCCGGCAAAGTCCCTGGCGTGCAAGCGACGCTGCGCGGCCAGCCGATGCTTTTGCGCCATCACCACCAGGATTTCAAAGCGGAACAGCGGGAACGTGGCGAAGTCGGGGCCGTATGGCGAGCCGATCACGAGGTCGGCATCGCCGCTGCGCAGCAACTCGGCTGGCTCGCTGTGAAAACCCGATACCAGGTCGATTTCGACGTCGGGCCAGCGCTTGCGAAACTCGTCCATCACCGGCATCAGCCAATCGAAACAGGTATGGCATTCGAGCACCACGCGCAGTTGCCCGGTATCGCCCTGGGTCAGGCGCGCCACTTCGCGCTCGGCCGTTTCAATTTCCGGCAACAGCAAATCAGCCAGCTTGAGTAGCCGGGCGCCGGTGGCGGTAAACCCGATCGGTACCGATTTGCGCTCAAACAGCGGCCCGCCGTAGCGATCTTCCAGTAACTTGATTTGATGGGACAGCGCCGACTGGGTCAGGTTCAGCAGTTGCGCGGCGCGCACCAGGCTGCCGGCGGAGCGCAAGGCGCTCAGGGTACGAAGGTGGCGTATCTCTAACATGTATTAATTCTTTTCATGTGAATCCGCAATATCTTTCGTTTGGATTATAGACCGGAATGCCGCAAACTTTACCCCATCAATATGAAATGCTTATGACACCAATCATGACTATCGGAAATAAATTCATTCAGAGCCATGTCCTCGGCTTCCCGCGCAGCCACGACGTCGCGCTGGACGATGGCGGCGCCATGCAGCGCGTGCGCGACTGGGCGCAGCAGCGCGCAGCCGGACTGGACATGGTGACCGTGGGCGACTGCCTCGTCCACGACCGGGTAGCGGACCACGGCGCGCTGTTCGGCTGCCAGCCCGGCACAGAAACGGCGCCATGGTTCGACACCGACCACCGCTACCGGGTGCCGGCGTTCGCGGCCGCTACCGCGTTTGCACTGGCCGGTGAGCGCTTGTTCCAGCAGGTGGCGCAGGCACGTGCGCTGGGCCATCCCGTCAAGGCTGTGTTGCTGGGGCCGCTTACCTTCCTGTGGCTGGGCCGGGAAACCGGCGACGATCCCGGTTTCTGCCGCCTGGACCTGATCGATCGCCTGCTGCCCGCCTACGGCGCCCTGCTCGACGGGCTCAAGGCGCAGGGCGTGACATGGGTGCAGATCGACGAACCGATCCTCGGCCTCGACCTGCCAGGCAAGTGGCGCAATGCGTTCGAGGCCGCGTACTGGCAACTGAACCAGGTGGGCATACCGCTGCTGTTGGCAACGTATTTTTCACCGTTGAAAGAAAACCTGGGCCTGGCGTGCCGGCTGCCGATTGCGGGCCTGCATGTCGATGGCGTGGCCGCGCCGCACGAGCTGACCAGCATTGCCGACTGGCTGCCCGTGCACAAGGTGTTATCGATCGGCATGGTCGATGGCGGCCACGCCGGCCCCACCGATCGCGAAACGGCCTTGGCGGTACTGGCGCCCATCGCCGAGAAACGCGGCGGCACATTGTGGATATCAGCGTCGTGTTCGCTGTTGCACACGCCGGCGCCGGCCTCGGCTGCCGACAAACTGGCCGAACTGGCGCAGCTGAAACAGGCCATCCTCGCGCATGGATTGGAACCGGCGCCGGAACCCGCATTCGCCTGAGCTGCAGCGGCAGGCGCCAGCCGCACTCGGCAGCCCGCATTTTTGCAAGCGTTCAGCGGTGCGCGCCTCCCCATGGGCCGTTTTCCACAGTAAAATGCCAGCACCTGCGCATGCGCGCGCGGTTGCCACCCTCTATTACTGTCGCCCATGTCCAAGAGCCTGTTTCAAAAGCCTGTTGAAATCAAGATTTCCACCGTTGTCGCCGTTTCCGCCATCCTTACCACGGCCGACGGCACTGCTCTCGACAATGCGCTGTCCAGGATGACCGGCGGCAGCGCCGACTTCTTCGACGACGACCTCACCGTGATCGACATTGGCGCCCTGCCCGACGGCACCGCCGTCGACTGGGCCGCCACCATCGCGCTGCTTAAAAAATACCGCCTGAAACCCGTTGCCGTGCGCAACGCGCCGCCTGCCATGGCGGCCGACATCGCTGCCCATGGCCTGTCGCTGGAAACCGCCAGCAAGCCGCGCGACGACGAAGCGCCGGTGGCGCCCAAACCGGCCCCGGTGGCCGCTGCCGCGCCCACCATCTCGAGCACGGCCGAGCCGGTCGCCAACGGCGGCGGCGTGATGATCATCGACACGCCGGTACGCGCCGGCCAGCGCATTTACGCGCGCGGCTGCGATTTGATCGTCACCGCCGTGGTCAACAACGGCGCCGAACTGATCGCCGACGGCAGCATCCACGTGTACAACACGCTCAACGGCCGCGCGCTGGCCGGCGCGTCCGGCAATGCCGAGGCACGCATCTTTGCTTTGAATATGTCGCCGGAACTGGTGTCCATCGCCGGCGTCTACCGTACTTTTGAAGACGGCTTCCCGGCCGAATTTGCGCGCTCCCCCGCGCAAATACGTTTGATGGGTGACCGAATCGATATACTATCTGTCAATTCTGCAACCCGCGCCTGAGTGGCCGCCGTTCCTCTTTCTGAAAAGGATTATCTGTGGCAAGAATCATAGTTGTAACGTCCGGTAAGGGCGGGGTCGGCAAGACCACCACCAGCGCCAGTTTTTCCACTGGCCTGGCCATGCGCGGCCATAAAACCGCGGTCATCGACTTCGATGTGGGCCTGCGCAATCTCGACCTGATCATGGGTTGCGAACGCCGCGTGGTGTACGACCTGATCAATGTGATCAACAAGGAAGCCACGCTGAACCAGGCCCTGATCAAGGACAAGCACTGCGACAACCTGTTCATCCTGCCCGCCTCGCAGACGCGCGACAAGGATGCGCTGTCGGAAGAAGGCGTGGAAGTGGTACTGAACGAGCTGGTCAACATGGGCTTCGAGTACATCATCTGCGATTCGCCGGCCGGTATCGAGCATGGCGCGCTGATGGCGCTCACCTTTGCCGACGAAGCGATCATCGTCACCAACCCGGAAGTATCGTCGGTGCGCGACTCCGACCGCATTCTCGGGATCTTGCAGGCCAAGTCGCGCCGGGCCCAGAGCGGCGGCGAGCCGGTCAAGGAACACCTGCTGATCACCCGCTATTCGCCGAAGCGGGTGGAAGCGGACGAAATGCTGTCGCACGAAGACGTCAAGGAAATCCTGCGCATTTCGCTGATCGGCATCATCCCGGAATCGGAATCGGTGCTGCACGCGTCCAACCAGGGCAACCCGGCGATTCACTTCAAGGGTACCGACGTGGCGCAAGCGTACGAGGACGTGGTCGCGCGTTTCCTCGGCGAAGAACGTCCCCTGCGCTTCGTCACCTACGAAAAGCCGGGCTTCCTGCAGCGACTTTTCGGGAGTAAGTGACCATGGCTCTGCTTTCTTTCCTGTTCCCGCAAAAGCAGAAAACTGCCACGGCGGCCAAGGAGCGCTTGCAAATCATCATCGCCCGCGAGCGTAACGGCCGCAGCGGTCCGGACTTCCTGCCGGCGCTGCACAAGGAATTGATCGAAGTGATTTCGAAGTACACCAAGGTCAACGCCGACGACATCAAGATTTCGCTCGACCGCCAGGGCAACCTGGAAGTGCTCGATGTGAACGTGGTACTGCCCGACGCCTAACTCGTCACGGTTGCTGCCTGCCCTTCGGGGTGGGTGGCAATGCCCGCAGTGACCAGCTCCTGCGCCACGCGCACGCACGCCTCCACGTGCTGGTAGCCGATCTGGCGAAACGCGAAAAAGCCGATCCCGGCCGACGCCAGCTGGCCCGCCAGCGGCACGAACTTGCTGGCCTGTTTGGCCGCCGTCTTCACGCCCACCTTGCGCAGCACGTGCATCACGACTTCGCGCGTGACGACCTTTCCCACCAACATACTGCCGATGCCCACCGCCGCCTGATACGCGATCATGCGGAAGCGCGGGTGCATGCGTTCGATCTGTTCCTGCGACAGCCCGAAGTGGCGGTTGATGTCTTCGATCAGGTTGGCGAACAGGCGCATGTCGGAAATGATGTCGAGCCCGGGAATCGGTACCGCTGCCACGCCCGCCGACACCATGGCGCGCCGCCGCACCAGCTGCCGGCAGCGATCGCGCACAGCGTCGATATCACGCACCGTGCCCGGCACCAGGGTCCAATTTGTGTCTTTTTTCAGTCCCATTTTGGCTCCCAGACAAGAAACTGAGGATTCTTTCCAAACTTCAACTTCTTCGTTGAATTCACAGTTTTTCCAGTGTACCTTGTAATCAGATCACAGCAGTACACGATAGAAAAATGTCACTTTTGAGGAAATAGTTGTTGTTTCCGGGAAAAATAATCTCACCATTTTTGAAGAGCAATTGTAAATCTCTGGTATATTCTGTCGTGTCAACTCCTTAACAATTATTTCCCACAGGCAGCAGTATGAGAATCGCTGTACTTGATAATGACCGCAGCCAGGCCGACCTGATATGCCAGGTCCTCACCTCCGCCGGCCACATTTGCCACAGTTTCCAGACCGGCAAGGATGTCCTGGCCCAGGTCCGCAAGGACAGCTACGACATGCTTATCCTCGACTGGCAGGTCGTCGACATGACCGGCGCCGAGGTCTTGCGCCGCGTGCGCGAAAAGCTCCCCGACACGGCGCCGGTGCTGTTCCTCACCACCAGTTCGGGCGAGGACGATATCGTGGCCGGTCTCGGCGCGGGCGCCGATGACTACATGATCAAGCCGTTGCGCCGCAGCGAGATGGTGGCGCGGGTGCAGGCGCTGCTGCGGCGCGCCTACCCGGCGCAAAACGGCGCGGAACAATTGCAGTTCGGCCAGTACGTGTTCGAGACCCGTCCCGGCCGCCTGCTCATGGATGGCATCGTGCTCGATGTCACCCACAAGGAGTTTTACCTGGCCCTGTTATTTTTCCGCAACATCGGCCGTCCGCTGTCGCGCGCCTACATCCACGAAGCCGTATGGATACGCGAGACCGCCGTGCCGTCGCGCACCATGGATACCCACGTTTCGCGGGTGCGAAACAAGCTGCAACTGAAGCCGGAAAACGGCTTCCGGCTGGTGCCCGTGTATAGCTACGGTTACCGCCTGGAAAAGCTTGGCGCCTAGCGTGTCGAAGGCGAGCAAAACCGTAGCGAGCGGCCCGAGATCGTCTCGAGTAGCGCAAGCGTACTTGAGTACGCTGAGCGACGCAGAGGCGATATCGGGACGCGCAGTCGGTTTGGCGGCCTTTTTCCAACCACGGCAGCAGTAGGGACATCGCGCTATAATGTCCGCTTGATTCAATGTTCGGAACCGAAATGCAGCTGCTTGCCGTCGGCCTCAACCACCATACCGCCCCTGTCTCGCTGCGCGAGCAGCTGGCGTTCGCCCCTGAGCAACTGGGCCAGGCGGTGATGGCGGCGCGCTCGTGGTTCGAACGCATCGACCATCGCGGCGCCGACGAAGCGGCCATCCTGTCCACCTGCAACCGTACCGAGCTGTACGCGGCCAGCCAGGTGCCCGATCCGCTCGACGCCGGCGCCCATTTCCTTGCCGATTTCCACCAGCTGAACTACGCCGAGCTGCGCCCGCACCTGTACATGCTGCCGCAGCACGACGCCGTGCGCCATACGTTCCGCGTCGCGTCCGGCCTGGATTCGATGGTGCTGGGCGAGACGCAAATTCTCGGCCAGATCAAGGACGCGATCCGCACCGCCGACGAAGCGGGCGGTCTCGGCACCTACCTGCACCAGCTGTTCCAGCGCAGTTTTTCGGTGGCCAAGGAAGTACGCAGCACCACCGAGATCGGCGCCCACAGCGTGTCGATGGCGGCCGCCGCCGTGCGACTGTCGCAGCGCATCTTCGACAAGATCTCCGAGCAGAACGTGCTGTTCATCGGCGCCGGCGAAATGATCGAATTGTGCGCCACCCACTTCGCGGCGCAAAACCCGCGCTCGGTCACCATTGCCAACCGCACGCTCGAGCGCGGCGAGGCACTGGCCCATCGCTTCGGCGGCCGCGCCATGCGCCTGGCCGATCTGCAGGACAAACTGCACCAGTTCGACATCGTCATTTCCTGCACCGCGTCGTCGCTGCCGCTGATCGGCCTCGGCATGGTCGAGCGCGCCATCAAGGCGCGCCGCCACAAGCCGATCTTCATGGTCGACCTGGCCGTGCCGCGCGATATCGAGCCGGAAGTGGCGCGCCTGAACGACGCCTTCCTGTACACCGTGGACGACCTCGGCAAAGTGGTGCAGACCGGCCTGGAAAGCCGGCAAGCTGCCGTGGCGCAGGCCGAAGCCATCATCGAAACCCGGGTGCAGTCGTTCATGCACTGGATCGACGACCGCGCCGTGGTGCCGGTCATTCAAAGCCTGCACGAAAACGGCGAGGCGCTGCGCCAGCTCGAACTCGACCGGGCGCGCAAGATGCTGGCCAAGGGCGAAGATATCGATGCGGTGCTGGAAGCGCTGTCGCGCGGCCTCACCGCCAAGTTCATGCACGGTCCGCAGCAGGCGCTGCACCGCGCCCAGGGCGAAGAACGCGCCCACCTGGCGCAACTGCTGCCGCAACTGTTCCGTGGCCGCCGTTAGCGCCCCCGCCGTTTAGTACCCCTCCTGCATTGCCCCGGGCTGCGTCAGCGCCCGTCCGCCCCACCTCTCACACAAATACGCTATGAAACCATCCATGCTGGCCAAGCTCGACCAACTGGCGCACCGCCTGGTCGAACTCGATGAATTGCTGATGTCCGAAGGCGCCACCGCCAACATGGACGCCTACCGCAAGATGACGCGCGAGCACGCCGAACTCGGCCCGCTGGTGGCGCTCTACAAATCGTACCAGGACGCCCAGGGCGACCTGGCCGCTGCCCAGGACATGCTGTCGGACCCCGACATGAAAGAGTTCGCCCAGGACGAGATCGAGGCAGCCAGGGACCGGCTGGCCGAACTGGAACTGGAGCTGCAGAAAATGCTGCTGCCGAAAGACGCGAACGACGAGCGCAACATCTTCCTCGAGATCCGCGCCGGCACCGGCGGCGACGAGTCGGCATTGTTTGCCGGCGACCTGCTGCGCATGTACACCCGGTTTGCCGAACGTAACCGCTGGCAGGTCGAGGTGGTGTCGGAATCGGCGTCGGACCTGGGCGGCTACCGCGAAGTCATCGTGCGCCTGGTGGGCAACAGCGTGTACTCGAAACTGAAGTTCGAATCGGGCGGCCACCGCGTGCAGCGGGTGCCGGCCACCGAAACGCAAGGCCGCATCCACACCTCGGCCTGCACCGTGGCGGTGATGCCCGAGGCCGATGAAGTGGAGGACGTCCACATCAACCCGGCCGACCTGCGCATCGACACGTTCCGGGCCTCGGGCGCCGGTGGCCAGCACATCAATAAAACCGATTCCGCCGTGCGCTTGACCCACCTGCCCACCGGCATCGTGGTCGAGTGCCAGGACGACCGTTCGCAGCACAAGAACAAGGCGCAGGCGATGAAGGTGCTGGCCGCGCGCATCAAGGACGTGCAGTTGCGCGAGCAGCAGTCGAAGGAAGCGGCCACCCGTAAGAGCCTGATCGGCTCGGGCGACCGCAGCGAACGCATCCGCACCTATAACTACCCGCAGGGCCGCATGACCGACCACCGTATCAACCTGACGTTGTACAAGCTGGACTTCATCATGGACGGCGATCTGACGGAGCTGACCAATGCGCTGGCGGCCGAGCACCAGGCCGAACTGCTGGCAGCGCTGGGGGATTGATCTTTAAGAGCCTGCTAAGGCCAAACGCACAACTTTGTGCGAGAATTCACGACTCTGCCCACCCCACCCGGAACCACCATGCACCAATCGCGCTCCCTGTTGCTGTCCATCGCCGCTGCCAGCTTCGGCCTGATCGGCGTTGCCCTGTATCTGCAACATGGGCTCGACATGCTGCCCTGCCCGCTGTGCGTGATCCAGCGCTACCTGTTCCTGGCGATCGGCATCTTCAGCCTGATCGGCGCGTACCTCAGCAAGCCGAAAATAGGCGCCGGCCTCGGCATCCTGGCCGCGCTCGGTGGCTTGTTCACCGCCGGCAAGCACCTGTACGTGCTGGCCAATCCCGGCCTGTCGTGCGGCATCGATCCGGTGGAAACCTTTTTGAATAAAATCCCTACCGCCACCTACCTGCCGTTCCTGTTCCGCGCCGACGGTCTGTGCGAAGACGCCACCGCGCCGTGGTTCGGCCTGTCGATCCCGCAGTGGTCGTTCCTGTGGTTCGCACTGTTTGCCATGGCGCTGGCGTGGGCGCTGATCCGTCGCAGCCGCGCATGATCGCCACGGTCGATGACATCGCCGCCGGCGTCACCATCGCCGCCGTGCAACGGCAGTCGCTGCTCGATGCGCTCGACTTCCGCGTGCTGCTGTGCCACGCGTTGAACCTGTCGCGGGTGGGCCTGATCACCGGGTCCGAACGGGTGCTGACGGCCGCCGAGGCGCAGCATGTCGGCGCCCTGGTGCAGCGCCGGCTCGACGGCGAACCGGTGGCCTACCTGGTGGGCCAGCGTGAATTCTTCGGCCTGCCTTTCGAAGTGAACGACGCCGTGCTGATCCCGCGCCCCGATACCGAACTGCTGGTGGAACTGGTGCTCGACCGCCTGCCGCGTGCAGGCAGCGTGCTCGACATGGGCACCGGCAGCGGCGCCATCGCGGTAGCGCTGGCGCACACCCGGCGCGACGCCAGCGTGACCGCGCTCGACGTCAGCCCGGCGGCGCTGGCCGTGGCGCAGCGCAACGCCGACGCCAACGGCGCCCGCGTGACGTTCATGCACAGCGACTGGTTTGCCGCGCTTGCACCAGCGGCGCGGTTCGACGTCATCGCATCCAATCCGCCGTACATCGCCAGCGGCGACCGCCACCTGGCCGAGGGCGACCTGCGCTTCGAGCCGGTGGGCGCCCTGACCGACCACGCGGACGGCCTGGCGGCGCTGCGCATCCTGGTCGCAGGCGCGCCGGCGCACCTGGCGCAGCATGGCCAGGGCTGGCTGCTGATGGAACATGGCTACGACCAGGCCGCCGCCGTGCGTGCGCTGCTCACCGGCGCCGGCTACGCTGACGTGCAAAGCTGGCGCGACCTGGCCGGTATCGAGCGCGTCAGTGGCGGCCGTCTGGCGGCGCCGGCGCCAGGCTAGGCAAGCTGTCCTCGAGCAGGCGGCGCGCCACGGCCAGCAATTGCTGCGGCGGCGCCGGCTTGAACAGCACCGCATCGTACCGCTGCGGCGCCGGCGGCGGCAGCAGCGCATGCAGCAGCCGCGGCGCGCCGCCGTAGTGCGCCGCATCGTCTACCTCCTCGTGCTCACCGTCGGTACACACCACCAGCGCCGGCGGCGCCCCGCCCAGTTCATGCTCCTCATAGCACAGGGTAAAGCCGGCGCTGTCGAAAATCTCGGTCAGATAATCGCGCATGGCGTCGTGCGGCTCGCGCAGCAGCACGCTGTGGCCGTCGCCGAACGGCGACGGCGCGTCGCTCCCTGTCAACCCGGCGCCCAGCAACGTCGGCGGCACGGCCTGGTCCTCGGTGGCCAGCGCGGCCTCGATGGTAAAGCGCAGCGCCGCGCCGCACTGCACCAGCGCGCCGCCCATGGCGCGCACCAGGTGCGCGGCCAGCATCAGGCCGGGATCGATGGCGTCGCTGTCGAGCGTGGCCGGCACGTCCTGCCACGTGGTGCCGGCACATGCACCGGTGCCGAACGTCAGCGCCACCGTGTCCACTGCATGCACCACGTCGAGCGCGAGCGGCGCGCCCGCGTGCCCGGCCAGCCGGTCCAGCACCTGCCCCAGGTGGCGCGCATCGAGCACCGCCAGCGCCGGCAGCGCGGACGGGTCGTGGCGCACCGCGTGGGCATGCATCAGCGCATGCAAATAAGCCGGCGCCAGCGCCAGTTCCGGCGGCTGCACCTCGTAGCGCGCACACGCCTGCAGGTCGCCGATCCAGGCCAGTTGGCGCCGTGCGAGGTCAGCCAGTTCGGCCAGCGCGGCCGGATCGTTCGACCGCGCGCGGTCGGCAATCCGGGCCAGCGGCGCGCGCAGGTCGTGGTTCAGGCGCGTGAGCAGGCGGGCGCGGTGCCGGGCCAGCAGCAAGATCAGTTCGTCGGTGCTCATCCGTGGCTCATGGTCTGCCGCACCGACTGCCGGTAAGCGGTGGGCGTGGCGCCCGCGTGTTCGCGGAACGCGGTGGCAAAATTGGCGGCGCTGCGAAAGCCGATCTGCTCGGCGATCTGCTGCACGCTCATGTCGGTGTCCACCAGCAGCTGGCGCCCGCGCATCATGCGCGCCTCGGCCAGGTAGGCAAACACCGTGATGCCCGCGTGCTGGCGAAACGACTGCGACAGTTTTTTTTCGTAGGTGCCAAGCGCGCGGGCAATGCCGGCCAGGGTAAGCGGCGCGGCCAGGTTGTCGTCGATCAGGCGCATCGCGGCATTGGTCATCACCGCATCCGGGTGCGGGTGCGCCAGCTGCGGCGCCGGCGCCTGGTCGGGCACGGCGCCGGCGGCATGCCGCGCGGCGGCGCGCATGCCGGCCAGTTCCAGGTGGATGCGCACGCGCGCAAACACTTCGGCCGGGTGATACGGCTTGGCGATGAAGTCCACGCCGCCCATGGCCAGGCCGGCCACTTTTTCATCGGGGTCGTCGAGTGCGCTGAGGAAGATCACCGGGATGTCGCGCGTGACCGGATCGGCCTTCAGCAGCCGGCAGGCAGCAAAGCCATCCACGCCCGGCATGCGCACGTCGAGCAGGATCAGGTGCGGCGGTTCGGCCAGCGCGCTCTGGTAGCCGGCGCCGCCATCGGCCGCGCTGCGCACGTGGTACATCTGGCGCCGTAACAAGTCGGTCAGCACACGCAGCTCCTCCCGCTGATCGTCGACGATCAGGATGCTTGGCCGTACTTGTTCGGATGCAGTAACGGTTAAGATGGCGCGCTCCCGGTGGGGGAATACGCGCCCGATTATACACAGCTTGGTACCCTGTTTTCAGTTGGAAAATTGTATCTGTCGCGCCTGTCTCCTCCAGCAAAAGCGTGGTCTCACGATTCAAAATATCAAGTTACCAGTGACCGATCAGGGTCAGGCCATCGGTCCCCGTCTGGGTGCCGATCAGGGTGGCGTCCACCACCAGTTGCGCCAGCATTTCGTCGCGGCCGTGGGTGTCGAGGTAGGCGTCCCACTTGGTCAGCGTGGCAGCATCGGGCGCAGCGTCGGTGGCGTTGCGGAAGATCTGCGTCACGAACGCAGCATCGTCGAGCGTGCCATACAGCCGGGTGAATTCGGCCGACTGGGTGAACCCCTTGGCCAGCGCTGCGCCCGTCGCCTCCTGCGACAGCCAGAACTGGAAGCCGCCGTAGTCGCCCGAGCGGTTCAGCGTCAGCTGGTACAACATGCCGATTTCCTGCAGGGCGGACGTGGAAGCCTGGGTCAGCGTCAGGTCGATGGTCTGGCCGTCGAACTCGCCGCGCTCGATGCCGCGCACGGTGTTCATGGCATCGGCGCTGGTGCCCACCATGACGTCGGCGCCGTTGCTGCCGCTGCTCGAGAGTGGGCTTAACACGATCTTGTGGCTGCTCAGGGCACCGGTGAACACGGCCGTGTCGGTCCCATCGCCGCCCACCAGCAGGTTGGCGCCGCTGCCCGCCACCAGGCGGTCGTCGCCGGAGCCGGACAGCCAGCCCTGCTCCTGGGTCAGCAGCGCGCCGCCCAGGTCCATGCCGCCGGCGGTCATCCACAGCGCCTTGTGCGCGGCGCTCTGGGCAATGTCGGACAGCACGGCACCGCGCAGGCTGGCATCGTTGGGCGCGGCGTCGAGCCGGGTGACGTAGCCGGCCAGCTCGCTGCTGGTCGGTTCGCGGTCCAGCGTGTTGCGCAACAGGGCCGAGACAAAGTCCACGTTGCTCAGTTTCATCAGGCCATCGCGCGCCTCGGCCTGCGCCAGGAAGCCGCTGGCATATTGTTGCGCCGTCAGCGACTGGCTGGCCCAGAACGTCAGGCCGGCCAGGTCCGGCGCCCGGTCGAACGCGGCGTGGTACAGCAGCGACAGCGTTTCGAGCTTGGCCGCGCCGGCACTGGCAAAGCCCAACTGGGCGATATCCTTGTTCAGTTCGGCCACGATGACGGTTTCCGTGGTGCCCAGCACGGTGGACACGTGGGTGCCCAGCACGGTGCCGTCGGCCTGCAGTGCGAAGCGCCACTGGCCGCTGTCGGTACGGCCGCCCTGCAGCACGTCGTTGCCGGTACCGGCCACCAGCACGTCGTTGCCGGCGCCGGCAAACAGCATGTCGTCGCCGTCGCCGCCGTCCAGATGATCGTTGCCGCCGGCGGTGCCGAGGATGTCGTTGCCGCCGTTGCCGTACAAGGTATCGTTGTCGGTACCGAAGGTGAGCGTGATGTGCTGGGCAGCGTCGTCGCCGATGATGAAGTTCTGGCCCAGGCCACCCTGTACGCGGGCGGCGCCCACGATGGCGGCGAAGTCCACGTTATCGATCTGCAGGCCCACGCCGGACAGCGCGCGGGCATCGATCACCAGCGCGATTTCGCTGTCGGGGTCGGTCGCCGCGGCAGCTGCCAGGGCGCTGGCGCGCAAGCTTTGCGCCGTGTTCAGGGTGCCGGCCTGCACCGAGGTATCGCCCGCAATGAGCAGCCAGGTGTTGTCGATGGTGCTGTTGCCGGTCACGCGCAGCGTACCGTTCTGCTGCAGCTCGTTGGCATCCTGGGTCGCCAGGAACAGCCGCGCCTGGTTTTCCATGGCAGTGCGGGTGGCGCTGGCAACGGTGTTGTCGTCGATCCTGCCGATCAGGTCGGTCTCGGCAACGGTGCCGGCCACCAGGCTCGACGGGCCAGCGGCGTCGAAGCCCACGCCCACCGGCACGCTGACGGTGAGCGTGCTGCCCACGCCGTCGCTGTTGGCGGCAATGCCCAGCGGGATATCGGCCAGGGTGGCGTGCGGCGTGCCTTCGTCCTCGTCGCGGCCGGTGACAATCGCCGGCACGGACACCGTGCGCGACGCCAGGCCGGTACGCGCATCGACCCCGGTCTGGGTGACGATCTGCACGCCATCGACGTTGGTGGCCTGGCCCGCGACCACTGGCAGCACCAGCGGCGCGGTGGCGGCGTTGCCATTGCCGGCGGCGTCGGTAAACAGCTGGCCGGCCACGCCGATGGTCACCGCCGTGTTGCCGGTGGGCGTCAGGGTGGCGGTGTAAGTGGTGCCGCTGCCGCTGAAGTTGGTCAGCGTGCCGCCCACCACGTTGATGCCCGACAAATCGATCACGCCCGCTTCGCTGAGCGTGAAGGTAATGGTCGTGCCCTGGCCGGGCACCAGCAGGCTGCTGCTGCTGGTGACGGCAATGGTGGGCGCCACCGTGTCGACCAGGTACGGTACCGACTGCGCGGCGCTGACGTTGCCGGCAGCGTCCGCCACCCGCACCACCAGGGTACCGGCCACGTTGGCGGGCAGGATCACGCCGGGCAGGGTCCAGGACAGGCCGTTGACGCCGGCCAGCAGCCAGGTCAGGCCACCATCGACCGACACCTGCACCACGTCGCCAGCAGCGAGCGCCGCATTCAGCGTGCCACCGAGCGTTTGCCGCGCATTGTTGGTCACCAGGTCGCCCGTGATGCCGCTGTCGCTCGAGAAGCGGATGGCGCCGTCGGCCACTGCCAGCGGCGCCACGGTATCGACGGGCAGCGCCGGGATGCTGGCCGCAGCGCCGTTGTTGCCGGCGGCATCGGTATAGCCGGTGACGACAATCGAGGCGGTGCCGGCCGCCACGCCGGCGGGCGCGGTAAAGGTGGCCGTGTACACGAGCGGATCGGCGGTCGCGGTCAGCGGCCCGAGCACGCCGCCCGTCACCGCCACGTTGGCAGCGGTAAAGCTGGCGGGCGTCTGCGAGAAGGTAAAGGTGATGACGGCCGGCGCCACGCCGTTGGCCACCGGCACGTTGCTGCTGATGGCCACGGTAGGCACGGTCTGGTTGAGCGACCAGGGGTTGACGGTTTCCGCACTGTGGTTGCCCACGCCGTCCACCACCCGCACCCGCAGCACGCCGCTGCCGGCCAGCGTGTGGTCGAGCGACCAGGCCGTGCCGTTGACGGTGGCCACCAGCCAGGTGGCGCCGTCGTCGAACGACACTTGCACCGCCTCGTCGGCGGCCAGCGCCAGCGACAGGTTGCCGCTGACGGTTTGCGCTGCCACGGAGGTCACCAGGTCGGTCGTGTTGAAGCCGGTGTCGGCGGAGAACACGGGACTGCCGAGCGCCACGCTGGCTGGCGCCAGGGTGTCGATGGCAATCGCCGGTCCGGTCGCGCCGCCGCCGCTGTTGCCTGCCAGGTCGGTGTACGCCGCCGGCGCCACGCTGAAGGCGGCAGTGCCGCTGGCCAGGTTGGCAGTGGGGGTGAACAGCGCCGTGTACACCAGCGGGTTGCCGGTGGCGGTAAAACCGGACAACGTGCCGTTGGCCACCGTGACATCGTCAACGCCAAAGCCCAGCGTCGCTTCGCTGAAGGTGAAGGTGATGAGCGCCGTCTCGCCAGCCTTGACCGCCGCCGCGCTGCTGGTAATGGCCAGCGTGGGCGCCTGGCCGTCGACGACCAGGCCGGGCAGCGTGCCGCCCACCCCGGCATTGCCGGCGGCGTCCGCGTAACTGCCCGCAGCCAGGGTCACGCCCACGGTGCCGGTAAAGCCCGCATCGGGGGTGAACACGGCGCTGTACACGTTGGGATTGGCCGTCACCGCAAAGCCGGTCAGGGTGCCGCCGGTGACGGTGAGCGCAGCCGCGCTGATGCCTTGCGGCGCCTCGCTGAAGGTAAAGGTGACTGTGGTGCCCTGCCCCGGCAGCAATACCGCCGCGCTGCTGGAAATGACCACCGTGGGCGCCACGGTGTCCACCGTGTAGGGCGTGGTCTGCACCGCGCTGAAGTTGCCGGCGGCATCGGCCACCCGCACCACCAGGTTGCCGCTGGCAGACAGGGTCTGGCCGGCCAGGGTCCAGGCCAGGCCGTCGACCGTGGCCGCGCTGAAGGTAACGCCGCCATCGAGCGACACCTGCACCACGTCGCCTGCCGCCAGCGGCGCGTTCAGCGTGCCGGTCAGGGTTTGCTGCGCATTGTTGGTGATCAGGTCGCCGGGCGTGCCGCTGTCGTTGGAGAACTGCACACCGCCAGCGGCGGTGGCCACCGGTGCCACCGTATCGATTTGCAGCGCCGGGATGCTGCCGGCCGTGCCGCTGTTGCCGGCGCCGTCGGTGTAGCCGCCGGTAACGGCTATCGAGGCGGTACCGGCGGCCACGCCGGCCGGCGGCGTGAAGGTGGCGGTGTACACGCGCGGGTCGGCGGTGGCGGTCAGCGCGCCCAGCACGCCGCCGGTCACGGCCACGTTGGCCGCCGAGAAGCCGGTGGGCGGTTCCGAGAACGTGAAGGTAATCACGGCCGGCTGCACGCCGTTGGCCACCGGCACGTTGCTGGTGATGACCACCGTCGGCGCACTCTGGTCGAGCGTGTAATTGTTGGTGCTCTCGGCACTGAAATTGCCGACCGCGTCCACCACCCGCACCCGCAGCACGCCGCTGCCGGTGAGCGTGTGCGCCAGCGACCAGCTGGTGGCGTTGACAGCGGCCACCTGCCAGGTGGCGCCGTTGTCGAACGAGACCTGGACGTTTTCGCCGGCAGCGAGCACCTGCGACAGCGCTCCGCTGACGGTTTGCGCGGCCACGGCCGTCACCAGGTCGCTGCTGCTGAAGCCGGTATCGGCCGAGAACGTCGGGAAGCCCAGCGGTGCTGCCGCCGGCGCCAGCGTGTCGATCGTGATCGATGGCCCGGTGGCGCCGCTGCCGGCGTTGCCGGCCAGGTCGGCATACACGCCGGGCGCCACGCTGATGGCCGCATTGGCGCCGGCCACGCCGGCGGTCGGCGTAAACACCGCCGTGTACACCAGCGGATTGGCGGTGGCGGCAAAGCCGGACAGCGCACCGTTGGAGACGCTGACGTCGTCCACGCCAAAGCCCACCGGCGCTTCGCTGAAGGTAAACGTGATCTGCGCGGTGGCGCCGGCCTTGAGCTGGGCCACGTTGCTGGTAATGGCCAGGCTCGGCGCCAGGGCATCGACATTCATTGCCGGCAGCACCCCGCCCACGCCCGCATTGCCGGCGGCATCGGTGTAGCTGCCCGGCGCCAGCGACACGCTGGCGGCGCCGGTAAAGCCGGTCGTGGGCGTAAACACGGCGGTGTACACGTTGGGATCGGCAGTCACGGCAAAGCTGCTGATACTGCCGCCGGTCACCGTCAGGCTGGCCGCCGTCAAGCCCTGTGGCAGCTCGCTGAAGGTAAAGGTCAGGTTGGCGCTCTGGCCGGCCAGCAGCACCGCGGTATCGCTGGCGATGCCCACCGTCGGCGCCGTGGTATCGAACGCATACGGCGTCCACCAGACCGGACCATGGTTGCCGGCAGCGTCGTTGACGCGTACCTGCAGGTTACCGGAGCCGCTCAGCAGCACGGGCAGTTGCAGCGCCCAGCCGTTGTTGCCCGCCGGCGCCGTGGCGGCGATCCAGAACTGGCCGCCGTCGAGCGACACTTCCACCGTCTCGCCCGCGGCCAGGTTGGCGCTGAGGGTGCCGGAGATGGTTTGCAGCGCGGTGTTGGTGACCAGGTCGCTGTTGCTGACCCCGGTGTCATGCGAGAACGCCGCCGTGGCGCCGGTGGTGGTGGGCGCCAGCGTGCTGTAGCTGATCGGCGCCATGGCCGCCGCCGCGCCGGGATTGCCGGCGGCATCGGTAAAGCCGCCCGCCACGGCCACCGTGGCGGTGCCGTTGGACACGCCCGGCGTGGGGGTGAAGACGGCGGTGTAGATCAGCGGGTTGGCGGTGGCGCCGAAGCCGCTCAGGACGCCGCCACTGACCACGATATCGCCGACGTCGAAGCCCACCGGCGTTTCGCTAAAGCTGAACTGGATCACGGCCTGCTGGCCCTGCGCCAGCAGCGCCTGGCTGCTGGTGATTTGCAGCGCGGGCGGTGCGCTGTCCACCGTGATCAACGGCGAGCTGGCCGCGCCACCGGCGTTGCCGGCGACATCGGTGTACAGGCCGGGCGCCAGCGTGACGCCGGCGCTGGCGCCGGACAGGCCGGCCACCGGCGTCAGTTGCACCGTGTACACGCGCGGATCGGCGGTGACGGCAAAGCCGCTCAGGGTGCCGTTGACGGCCACCAGGTCGCCCAGATCGAAGCCGGTCGGCGCTTCGCTGAAGGTAAAGGTCAGGGTGGCGGCTTCGCCGGCCCGCAGCGCGGTGGCGCTGCTGGTGACGACCATGGTGGGCGCCGTCAGGTCCAGCACGTAAGCGGTCGATTGCACCGGGCCCGTGTTGCCGGCGGCATCGGCCACCCGCACCTGGACGGTGCCGCCGGCGCCGCCCGTGGGGCTCAGCAATTGCGGCGCCAGCGCCCATTGCGCCGGCCCGGTGGTCAGCGCTGTCAGCCAGCTGGCGCCGCCGTCGAGCGACACTTCCACGTGTTCGTCGCCGGCCAGCGGCGCGCCCAGGGTGCCGCTGATGGTTTGCGCGGCGCTGTTGGTGACCAGGTCGGTGCTGCTGGCGCCGCTGTCGGTGGAGAACACCACGCTGGCGCCGGTGGTGGTGGGCGCCAGGGTATCGATGGCAATGGCCGCGCTGCTGGCGCCCACGCCCAAATTGCCGGCCGCGTCGCCGATGACGCCGGCCGCCACGCTGATCACGGCGTTGCCCGCTGCCAGGCCCGCCGTGGGCGTGAAGGTGGCGGTGTACACCAGCGGATTGGCGGTGGCGGTGAAGTTACCGAGGCTGCCATTGCTGGCGCTGACATTGCCTTGCGTGAAGCCGACCGGCGCTTCGCTGAACGTGAACGTGATGGTGGCGGTCTCGCCCGCCTTGAGCGCGCTGGTGCTGGCGCCGATCGACAGTTGCGGCGCAATCGTATCGACGCTGATCGCCGGCACACCGCCGCCGGTGCCGCCATTGCCGGCCGCGTCGGTGTACAGGCCGTCGGCCAGGGTCACGCTGGCGCTGCCGGCCAGGCCGGCCAGCGGCGTCAGCACCACCGTGTACACGAGCGGGTTGGCCGTGGCCGTGAAGCCGCTCAGCGTACCGCCATTGGCCACCAGGTCGGCAATGGTAAAGCCGGCCGGCGCTTCGCTGAAGGTAAAGCTGATCACCGCCGACTGGCCGGCGCGCAGGCTGGCCACGTCGCTGGCGATGGCCACGGTGGGCGCCGTGGTGTCGAGCACGTAGTTATTGGTGGTGACCGCGCCATGGTTGCCGGCCGCATCGGCCACGCGTACCTGGACGCTGCCGGCGCCGGGGTTGAGGATTTTTCCTGCCAGCAGCCAGGCCGTACCGGCCGGCGTGGCCGTAGCGGCAGCGTCCTGCCACGTGGCGCCGTTGTCAAGCGAGACTTGCACCACCTCGCCGGCGGCCAGCGAACCGCCAAGGGTGCCGGAAATGTCCTGCAGCGCGACGTTGGTCACCAGGTCGGTGGCGCTGGCGCCATTGTCGGCGGAGAACACCACGCCGCCGCTGGTGAGCACCGGCGCCAGCGTGTCGATGGCGATCGGCGACGTGTTGACGATGGTGCCGGTGTTGCCGGCAACGTCGGTGTAGCTGAGCGTGACCTGGCCGTTGCCGGCCGCCAGGTTGGCGGTGGGCGTAAACACCACCGTGTACACCAGCGGGTTGGCGGTTTGCACCAGGTTGCTCAGCACGCCGTCGGTGGCGTTCAGGCTGGCCAGGGCCAAGGCCGCTGGCGCCTCGCTGAACGTGAGCGTGATCAGCGCGGTGCCGCCGGCATTGAGCAGGGCCGTGTCGCTGGTGATGACGAGCGTGGGCGCCACCGTGTCAATGACCACCGGAACCATGCTGGCGCCGGTACCGGGAAGGTTGGAAACGCCCCCGGTGTATGCGCCGGCAGCAATGCTGATCTGGGCGGAGCCCTGGGGCAAGGCCGGGTCGGGCGTGAAGATGGCCGTGTAGATCAGCGGATTGGCGGTGGCGGCAAAGCCGCCCAGGCTGCCGTTGACAGCCGTCACGGCGTTCACGTTGAAACCGGTCGGCTCGGTGCTGAACCTGAAGGTAATCAGGGCGGTTTCGCCGGCCTTCAAGGTGGCGGCGCTGCTGGTGATCGACACGCCGGGAGCCGCCGTGGCGTACGTGATGGCGGGGCCGCTGGCGCCGACGCCGGTATTGCCGGCGGCATCGACATACGCGCCGTCCGCGACCGACAGGCTGGCCGTGCCGCTGGCCACGCCGCCGGTGGGCGTCAACACGCCCGTGTACACCAGCGGGTTGGCAGTGACCCCAAAGCCGGTCAGCGTGCCGCCGCTGACGACGATGTCGGCAAACGTGAAACCGACCGGCGCTTCGCTGAAGGTAAACGTGATCAGCGGCGTGTCGGCGCTGGTGAGCGCGGTCAGGCTGCTGCTGATGGTCAGCGTGGGCGCGGCATTGTCGAGCGTATAGCCAAAGCCGGTGACGGCGCCATGGTTGCCGGCGGCGTCGGACACGCGCACCTGCACCTGCTGGTTGACGCCGGCCAGCAAGGTCTGTCCGGTCAGGGTCCAGCCGCTGGCGCCGGCGGCAGCCGTTGCCGCGACCCAGCTGGCGCCATTGTCGAGCGACACTTCCACCGTCTCGCCGGCCGCCAGGTTGGCGTTCAGCGTGCCGCTGATATCCTGGGCGGCGCCACTGGTGACGCGGTCGCTGGCACTGGCGCCGGTATCGTTCGAGAAGCCCACGCTGCCGCCGATGGTGGTGGGCGGCAGCGTGTCGACGGCAATTGCCGGCAGCACGACACCGGCACCGGCATTGCCGGCGTTGTCGAAATAGCTGCCGGCAATCACACCCACCACGCCGCTGCCGCCATCGACGCCAACGGCAGGCGTGAACACGACGGTGTACACCAGCGGATTGGCGGTAGCGGCAAAGCCGCCCAGGGTACCGCCGCTGGCGGCCAGGCTGGCCAGCGTGAAGCCCACCGGCACTTCGCTGAAGGTAATCGTGATGGTGGCGGCCTCGCCGGCCTTGAGCGCGGTGGCGCTGGTGGCGATGCCGGCCGTGGGCGCAGTGGTGTCGATGGCGTAGGCCTGGGCGTAGACCGGGCCGTGGTTGCCGCCGGCGTCGGTTACCCGTACCTGCAGCACGTTCAGGCCGGTCAGGGTCTGGCCGGCCAGGGTCCAGGCATTGCCGGCGGCAACGGCGGTGGTCCAGTTGACGCCATTGTCGATCGATACTTCCACGAACTCACCGGTACCGAGGGCGGCGCCCAGGGTGCCGCTGATGGTCTGGGCTGCGACGTTGGTGAGCAGGTCGCCCGGGGTGCCGTTATCGGCAGAGAGCACCACCGTGTTGGCCACCGCGACCGGCGCCAGGGTGTCGATCGCCAGCGGCGGCGAAGCCGGTGCGGTGACCGCATTGCCGGCGGCGTCGGTGACGGCGCCCGGCGCCAGTGCAAAGCTGGCGCTGACGTTTTCGATGCCCGCCGTCGGCGTAAACAGCGCCGTATACACCAGCGGATTGGCAGTAGCGACCAGGCCGCTCAAGGCGCCGCCGGTCACGCTGACGGCGCCGGCGTTGAAGCCGACCGGCAGTTCGCTGAAGGTAAACGTGATCACGGCCGTCTCGCCCACCTTGAGCGCGGCGTTGCTGCTGGTGATGGTCAGCGTGGGGGCCAGGGTATCGATCGCCATCGGCAGCGCATTGGCGCCGCTGCCGCTGTTGCCGAAGGCATCGGTGTAGGTGCCGGGCGCCACCGATATCGCCGCGCTGGCATTGGCCAGGCCGGCGGTCGGCGTGAACTGCGCGGTGTACACCAGCGGGTTGGCGGTGGCGACCAGGTTGCTCAAGGTGCCATTGCCCACGGCAACGTCGGTGGCCGTGAAGCCGACCGGTGCGGTACTGAAGGTAAACGTGATCTGCGCGCTTTCGCCCAGTGCCAGGGCGCTGTCGTTGCTGGTGATGACCAGCGACGGCACGGCCGTGTTGACCGTGATCGCGGAGGCGGCGCCCGCCTGGCCGCCGTTGCCGGCAGCGTCGCTGTAGCCGCCGGCGTTGACGGCCACGCTGGCAGTCGCGCCGGACTGGCCCGGCGTGGGCGTAAATACCCCGGTGTACACCAGCGGATTGGCGGTGGCGGTCAGGCCGGTGACGGTGCCGCCCGTCACCGTCAGCGATGCCAGCGAGAAGTTGGCCGGCGCTTCGCTGAAGGTAAACGTCAGGTTGGCGCTCTGGCCCACGCCCAGCGCACCGGCGTCGCTGGCGACGGTGACGGTGGGCGCGGTGGTGTCGAGGACATAGGCGGTGCTGAAGGCGGGACCATGGTTGCCGGCAGCGTCGGTCACGCGCACCTGCAAGGTACCGCTGCCCGTGAGGGTGACGCCCGCCAGGCTCCAGCCGGTGCCGCCGCCGGTGCTGCTGGCATCGACCCAGGTGGCGCCGTTGTCGAGCGAGACCTGCACCGTCTCGCCGCCGCCGAGCGCGGCGCCGAGCGTGCCGCTGACGGTTTGCGCCGCAACGTTGGTGACCAGGTCGCTGTTGCTGGTGCCCGCATCGGCCGAGAACGACACGCCGGTGGCGGTAATGACGGGCGCCACGGTGTCGATGCTGATGCTGGGGCTGGCGCCGGCCACCCCGGGGTTGCCGGCCGCATCGGTATAGGAACCGCCGGCCACGGTGACGCTGACCGCCCCCGATGCCACGCCGGCATTGGGCGTCAACTGGGCGGTGTAGACCAGCGGATTGGCAGTCGCTGCCAGGTTGCTCAGCACGCCATTGGTGACGCTGATGTCGCCGGCCACGAAGCCCACCGGCGCCTCGCTGAACGTAAACGTGATGGTGGCGCTGTCGCCCAGCTTGAGCGAACCGAGGCTGCTGCTGATGGCGACGATCGGCGCCACCGTGTCGAGCGCGATGACCGGCGTGATGCCGCTGCCGCCTTGCAGGCCGAGGCCGTCGGTGTAGCTGCCGCCGGTGACCGTGATCGAGGCCGGGCCGGTGACGTTGGCGCCCGGCGTGAAGACGGCGGTGTAGACGCTGCCGCTACCGGTCAGATTGCTGAGCGTGCCGCCGCTGACCACGATGTCGCCGAGGGCGAAACCGACCGGCGCGCTGCTGAAGGTAAACGTCAGGTTGGCCACCTGGCTGGCATTGAGGCTGGCGCGGTCGCTGGTGATGGTCACCGTCGGTCCCAGCGTGATGGCGAGGCCCAGCGCGGAGGCGGCCGCGCCGGTATTGCCGGCCAGATCGGTGTAGGTGCCGGCAGCCAGTTGCACGCCACCGATCAAGCCGCCCAGGCCGCCGTTCGGGGTGAAGTCCACCGTGTACACGCGCGGATCGGCCGTGGCCTGCAGGTTCGAGACGGTACCGTTCACACCGCTGAAGCTGGCCAGCGACAGGCCGTACGGCGTTTCGGTAAACGTCACCGTGATCGGCGTGCTCTGGCCGGCGCCAGCCACGCTGACGCTGCTGCTGAGCGTGGCGGTAGGACCGGCCACGTCCAGCACGTAGGCATTGGCATGGGCGGCGCCGCTGTTGCCGGCCGCGTCCACCACGCGCACCTGGATGGTGTTGCTGCCGGCGAGCGTGACGCCGGTCAGGCTCCAGGCGCTGCTGCCGGCGCTGGAGCTGGCCGTGGTCCAGGTGGTGCCGTTGTTGAACGACACTTCCACGTGCTCGTCCGCGCCCAGGCTGGCGGTCAGCGTGCCGCTGACGGTTTGCTGGGCGATGCGGGTGACCAGGTCTGTACTGCTGGCGCCGCTGTCGGACGAGAAGGTGACCGCGCCGCCGGTGGTGGTGGGCGCGGTCGTGTCGAGCGCGTAATTCACGCTGTACGGGGTGTTGCTGCCGCCGGCATTGGTCACGCGCACCTGCAGCACGCCGGCCCCGGCCAGCGTCTGGCCGGCCAGCTGGAACGTGGTGGCGCCCGTGTTGGCGGCGGCCGTGGTCCAGGTGGCGCCGTTGTCGAGCGAAATTTCCACCCGGTCGCCGCTCTGCAGCGCCGAGCTGAGCGTGCCGCTGATGGTTTGCGCGGCCACATTGGTGACCAGGTCGGTATTACTGACGCCGCTATCGCTGGAAAACGCCACCGACAGCGCGGTGGACGAACTGGGCACGGTGGCGACAATCGTGGTGGCGGTATTGTTGACCACCACGTGGCCGTCGCTAACGGTGATCGACAGCGTGGTGGCGCCGCTCTGGCCCGGCGCTGCCTGGTACACCAGCGCCTGCAGTGCCGCCTGCGCGGCGCCCGGTGCGGCCGACGTGTGGCTGTAGGTCAGGCCGCCGTCGGTGGTGACGAAACCGGCCGCGCTGGCCGAAGCCGGCGTGAAGTAGCCCTGGGTGGTGGAACTGGTGCTGACGGTGAACGTGATGATGACCGAGCTGCCCACGTCCGGATCGCTGATCACCACGCTGCTGAACGGGCGCACGGTGCCGCCGGCGGCCACTGCCTGGCCGGCCACGGTACCGGCCACGATGGGTGCGTCGTTGATCGACGTGGCGCTGATCACGGTGCCGGTGTTGACTGCGCTGGCATTGCCGGCGGCATCGGTGGCCACCAGCGCGAACGTGGTGTTGACGTTGGCGCCCACCACCACCTGGTTGTTGGTGGGCGTAAAGGTCAGCGCCCGCAGCTGGGCGGTCAGCGCGGCGGGCGAGGCCGCGCTCAGGACATAGCTGCCGGCGCTGCCCGTCAGGCCGGTACCGGACAGCACGCCATTGGCGGCGGTGTAGTTGATGACCAGGCTGACCGTGTCGCCATCGATGTCGGCCACGGTGACGTTGGCAAACGGATTGATGGTGGCGTTGTCGCCGATGGTGACGGCGCTGATGCCGGTGATCGACGGCGGGCTGTTCTGTACGTTGCTGACCGTGACGCCGACGCCGGCCACGCCGGTGTTGGCGTTGCCGATCACGCTGTTCCAGTCGTCGCCAGCCGACAGCGTGTAGGCGCCGCCTCCGGCCGAGGCAGTGCCATTACGATTGAGCAACGCCGCGACGGCCGCGATGTCGGCGCCGGTCAGCACCACCGAAAAACTGTTGGCGCTGGCAATTTCCACGTTGCCGGTGGTGGTCAAGGTATAGCTGGCGCCGCCTTCGCCGCGCAGGGCCAGCTTGGCCACGGTAATGTCGTTGGCCGCGCCCACGGTGCCCACCAGGTTGCTGCCGGTGACGGTCAGCGTGTGGGTCGTCGCGTCGTAGGTGGCGGACGTGATGGTGGGCAGTTGCACATTGCTCACGGTGACCGGGTTGCCGGTCAGGTCTTGCCCGCTGGGGCGGCTGGCATCCCAGTTCATCGCTGCCGCCAGGTTGAAGCCGGCGCCGCTGACGGCGGTGCCGCCGTTGTTGTTCAGCACGCCGTTCAGCGCCAGCTTGTCGGCGGCGTTCAGCACCACGCTGAACGCGGTGCCGCTGGCGGCCGCCACTGCGGGCGACGTCAGCGTGTAGCTGCCGCCCTGGCCGCTGACGGTCAGCTTGGTCGGATCGATATTGTCGCCGGCGTTGATGCCGGCGGCGGTCACGGTGAGCACGCCGGTGCCGGCGTTGTACGCGGCCGACGTGATCGATGGCGCCACGCGTGCGTTGGCAATCACCACATCGTCGATCGCCACTTCAAAACCGAGCGGATTGACGATGCGCACGCCGAAGATGCCCTTGAAGTTGGCATCGGTGCCCAGGTTCAGCAAGCCGTTTTCGTTGGCCACCAGGCCCACCACCGACTGGCCGCCGCCGATGGGCTGGTAGTTGGCGTCCAGCGCATACACGGTGAAGATCACGTTGCCCACCAGGTTGCCCACCAGGTTGCCGCTGCCGATCTTGATGCTGGTGAGGTCGAACACGCCGCTGCCGGCGCGCAGGTCCACGTAGCTGACCGGCGAGAGCAGCGAACCGTTGATGGTCAGGCGGTCGTCGTTGACCGGGATGCCCAGCAGGCTGGTGCCGTTGGCGTTGACCACGGTGACGCTGCCGCCGTTGGTGCTCTGGGTGTAGAGATCGAGGCCGGTGCCCAGGATGTTGTTGACATTGACCACGGCGCCGGCAGCCAGGCCGGTGGCGTTCAGCAGCGTGACGTCGGCGTTGGTGCCGAACGCGATGGTGCCGTTGGTGGCCAGCAGCGTGTGCGCATAGGCCTGCTGGGCCTCGGCCGAGACGGCGCTGCTTGCCTCTATGCTGCCGGTGGCCGCTTCCAGTACCCAGTTGGCGCCCAGCAGGTCGCTGCCGGTCACGTCGGTGGAGGCGGCAACATCGGCGCCGGTGGCGGCGGCCAGGGCGTCGATGAACGCCAGGCCGGTGTCGCCCTGGGCCACGTCGCAACCGTACAACAGCAGGTCGCCGCCGTCGCGCAGCGCGCCGCCCCATTGCTGCAGCGCTGCCGCCTGCGCCGCCACGCCTGCCGCGTCGAGCACGGTGTCGCCGATGTGCAACTGGCCGCTGGCGCCATGCGCCACGATCTGGATGCTGTCCAGGCCTTCGAGCCCTTGCAGCGCGGCTGCAATCTGCTGCACGCCATCGCCTTCAGCCGACAACTGCACGACCAGTACGCCCGCCGCCGCACTGGCGGCCAGGTCCTGGCCATCGGCGACGCGGGCATCGATAAAGAGGACGGAATGGTAAAGGCGCTGGCTCATTTTGCTGCTCCGAAAGTTACGCTACAGGAACGATTATGGGTAGCTTCATACCGATCACGAAATTTTCCTGTTTGCCAAACACTTTGTCCGGTGTGGCAAATGCGAGGGTCCGCTGACGCACATATTTCAGGGGGCGCATTTTGTTAAAATGCTCTTCTTTCCCCGGCTTTCAGCGGGTTCGGCGAATTTCGGTTACTCTCAGCAAAAAATGCACGTTAAAAGGATTACAAATTGCCAACTCAACTGACACGACGCCTGGCCTTGCTGGCCGATGAAAAACACCGCGCCGTGCTGGGTGGAGGATTGCGCGGCATCGAACGGGAAACCTTGCGCGTGGACGCGGCCGGCCAGCTGGCCCGCACCCGCCATCCGGCGGCGCTCGGCTCGGCGCTGACGCACCCGCAAATCACCACCGATTACGCTGAAACCCTGCTGGAATTCATTACCCCGGCCCAGGCCGACATTGCCACCACGATTGCCAGCCTGGACAGCATCCACCGCTATGCGTACAGCAAGCTCGGCGACGAGCTGCTGTGGAGCCAGTCGATGCCGTGCGCGCTGCCCGCCGAGGAAGATATCGAAATCGCCTGGTATGGCACGTCCAACCTGGGCACGCTCAAGCATGTGTACCGGCGCGGCCTGGCGCTGCGCTATGGCAAGGCGATGCAATGCATTGCCGGCATCCACTACAACTATTCGCTCGACGAGCGGCTGTGGCGCGTGCTGGCGGAAGACCAGGCAGCGCAGCAGCCCGCTGCCAAACGGCTGTCCGCCAAGGCCTACCAGTCGGAAGCGTACCTGGCCACCATCCGCAACTTCCGCCGCTACAGCTGGCTGCTGATGTACCTGTTCGGCGCCTCGCCGGCGCTGTCGGCGGGCTTCCTGCGCGGCCGCCCGCACCAGCTGGAGCAGCTGTCGGAAGACACCCTGTACCTGCCGTACGCCACCAGCCTGCGGATGAGCGACCTCGGCTATCAAAACGATGCCCAGTCCGGCCTGCGTCCGCACGAAAACTGCCTCGATAGCTACGTGGCGGCGCTCACGCGCGCCGTCAACCAGCCGTACCAGCCGTATGCCGAGCTCGGCACCAAGCGCGATGGCGAGTGGATCCAGCTCAGCACCAACGTGCTGCAGATCGAAAACGAGTACTACGCCACCATCCGCCCCAAGCGCGTGATTCAGACCGGCGAGCGGCCCATCCAGGCGCTGTGCGCGCGCGGCGTGCAATACATCGAAGTGCGCTGCATGGACGTCGATCCATTCGAACCGGTGGGCATCAGCGTGGCGGCGGGCCGCCTGCTCGATGCGTTCCTGCTGTTCTGCGCACTGGAAGACAGCCCGGCCATCACGCCGGAAGAAGGCGCGCGCCACACCGCCAATTTTGCCCGCACCGTCAAGGAAGGCCGCCGCCCGGGGCTGCTGCTCGAACACGACAACGGCCCGGTCAGCCTGAAGCAGTGGGGCGAAGAACTGCTGGAGCGCATCCGTCCCGCTGCCGAGCTGCTCGACAGCCTGCGCGGCGACACGGCCCATGCCGACACCCTGCACGCACAGGCGGCCAAGCTGGCCGACCCGTCGCTCACGCCGTCGGCCCAGGTGCTGGTGGCGCTGCGCGAACACGGCAACTCGTTTGCCGCATTCGGGCTGGCGCAAAGCGAGCGGCATGCGGCGTACTTCCGCAGCACCGCCCCGGCCGCGGCCGAGGTGGCAACGCTCGATGCGATGGCCGTCACGTCGCTGGCCGAACAGGCTGCCATGGAAGCGGCGCCACACATCGACTTCGACGACTACGTGGCGGCCTACCGCAACAGCAACCTGTGCCACTCCACGCCCGGCTGCGACTGAATTACGACGCCGCCGGAGGACCTCGAAGAACCGTAGCGAGCGGCTTGCTAACGTGTCGAGTAGCGCTGGCGTACGCAGGTACGCCAAGCAACGCAGGGGCGATAGCGGCCCGCGCAGTAGGTGATTCGAGGTTCGATGATGCTAACTTTTTATAATGAGCTGCACAGCCAGCACCGGGGCCGCCACGAATTTTTCCGTGGCGCGCTGGTGCCGTGCTTCGAGAAGCCGGAACGCGCGGATGCCGTGCTGGCCGAGCTGGGCCGGCGCGGCCTGGGCCGCATCGTCACGCCGCAGGGCGTGCCATTGATGTCGCTCGAACGCATCCATAGTCCGCGTTACCTGCATTTCCTGCGCACCGCCTGGAGCGACTGGCTGGCGCTCGACCCGGCCAACGCCGGACGCGACGCGTTGCCCTCGGTATGGCCGGTGCGCTCGCTGCGCCACGACATCGAGCCCGACAACTTTACGGCAAAGATGGGCCTGTATTCGATGGACAGCGGCACGCCGCTCACGGCCGGCACCTGGACCGCCGCCAAGACCGGCGCCGACTGCGCGGTCAACGCCGCCCACGCGCTGCGCCTCGGCGAGCGCGGTGCGTTCGTATTGAGCCGCCCGCCCGGCCACCATGCGGGCAAGGATTTTTTTGGCGGCTACTGCTTTCTGAACAACGCCGCGCTGGCGGCGCAGCACATGCTCGACGATGGCGCGCGCAAGGTGGCCATCCTCGATATCGACTACCACCACGGCAACGGCACCCAGAGCATTTTCTACGACCGCAGCGACGTGCTGTTCGTCTCGATCCATGCCGATCCGCGCAGCGAATACCCGTTTTACCTGGGCCATGCCGACGAGCGCGGCGACGGCGCGGGACTGGGCTTCAACATGAATTTGCCGCTGGCGCCGGGCAGCGCGCCCCAGGCCTGGTTTGCAGCGCTGGAAACCGCGTGCATCCGCCTGGCCAGCTTTGGCGCGGACGCGCTGGTGGTCTCGCTGGGCGTCGATACGTTTGCCGGCGACCCGCTGTCGCGCTTTGCGCTGCAGAGCGCGGACTACCTGAAAATCGGCGCCCGGCTGGCGTATCTGAACCTGCCCACCGCGTTCATCTTCGAAGGCGGCTATGCGGTCAAGGAGCTGGGCGTCAACGTGGTCAACGTGCTCGAAGGGTTCGAGACGGCGTTGTAATACCGGCCGCCCGCTCCGCCATTCCCGCGCAGGCGGGAATCCAATGTGGTTGGTCCGCCGGCAAGATTGCTTCCCCGCCTGGGCGGGGATGACGGGTTACAGGCCTGCAGCCTCAGTAAACATCACGGCGGTAGCGGCCGGTTTCGATCAGATCGTCGAGCGCCGCACGCCCGATCATGTCTTCCAGCGCCGCATCGACGCCGCCGGCCATGCCCTGCAAGCTGCCGCACACGTACAGCACCGCGCCCTCGGCGATCCAGTCGCGCAGCACATCGGCGCGCACGCGCATGCGGTCCTGCACGTACTCGCCGCCGGTCACGTCGCGCGAAAACACCAGGTCCAGTTCCGGCAGTATGCCTGCTGCGCGCCAGCCCGCGATTTCAGCACCGCAGATGCTGTCGAACTCGCGCTGGCGTTCGCCGAAGATCAGCCAGTTGCGTTGTTCACCGGCCAGCACGCGGGCCCGCAGGTGCGACCGCAGGCCGGCCAGGCCCGAGCCGTTGCCGATGTAGATCGACGGCCGCGCCGGTGCGTACATGTCGAAGGCCGGGTTGGCGATCAGGCGCAGCCGCACTGCATCGCCCACCCGGGCGCCGTCGGTAAGCCAGCCCGATGCCAGCCCCAGGCCGCCGGCGTGGCGCACCTGGCGCACCAGCAGTTGCAGCACGCCGTCCGCCGGCAGCGAGGCCAGCGAATAGCGCCGCGGAGCAACCGCAGCGGCCGCGCCAGCGGGCGTGTAATGGCCGGGCCACACATCGACCAGGGCGCCGGGGCGCCAGTCGGCACCGGGCGGGCCGGCCAGCGTGATTTCGTACAGGCCGTCGCCCACGCTGCCCGGGTTGAGCAGTTGGCGGCGCACAAGGCGCCAGCTGGCGTAATCGGTATCGGCGACAGCCGCCGTCAATGTCATCTCGGGCGCATCGGCGCCGATCAGGTCGCGCAGGGTGCCCGACCAGCGCGCCAGCGCGGCGGCATCGCCGTTATCGACTTCGATGGCGGGATGCAGCGGCTGCGCGCCCATGGTGCGCAGGCGGGCGTCGAGCGCGTGACCGAAGCCGCAGAATTCCACGTAGTTGCGGTCGCCCAGCGCCAGCACCGCGTACTGCATGTGCTTGAGTTCTTCGGCGGCCGTATGCAGCAGGCGGCTGAAGCGGCGCGCGCCGTCGGGCGGTTCGCCTTCGCCAAAGCTGCTGGCCACGAACAGCGCACGCCGATAGGACACCAGTTGCGGCGGCGTGAGTTTTTCCAGCGAATGCACGTGCACCGCCACGCCAGCCGCCTGCAACGCGGCAGCGCTTTGCAGCGCCAGCCGCTCGGCCTGGCCGGTCTGGCTGGCATAGGCCAGCAGCACCGGATCGGCCGCGCTGGCGTTCACCGGCAGCGACGTCGCCGCAAACTGCTTGCGTTCGGCGGCCGCGATCCGTTTCTGCTTGCGCCGGTTCAGGTACAACATCCAGCCGGTGATGGCAAAGCCGGGCAAGGCCAGGCTGACGATGAACATCACCACCCGCCCCGGCATGCCGAAGAAGCTGCCCACGTGCAGCGCGTAGATCGACGACTGCGCCTTGCCGCCCAGCGTCATGTCCGCATACGGATCGTTCTTGAGCATGGCGCCGGTGGCCTGGTCGATCGACATGCGGCCGCGCGCCCGCACGTGCGGCGCGTCTTTCGACGTCCAGATGATTTGCAGCGGCGCCGTGGATCGTTCGGGAATCCGCAGGAACGCCATGCGCCAGTCGGGCGCCGCCTTTTCAAACGTGGCCCAGCTGGCGGCCAGGTCGGCCGGCGCCGGCTTCACGCCCTGGGGCGGCCTGGCTCCCGGCGCCTCGCGCACCACGCGGGAAACACCCAGCCAGCCGTCCACGGTGCTGCGCACCACGTCGAAACTCCAGTACACGCCGGTGAGCGTGAAGATCACGTAGCCGACCAGCATCCAGGTGCCCGCCACCGAGTGCAGGCCCCACAGGAACGAGCGGCCTTTCAGGCGCAGGTCCAGCTTGAGCCAGGCGCGCCAGTCGCCCACGCGGCGCGGCCAGCGCAGGTACAGGCCGCTGAGCGACAGTCCCAGCAAGCACAGGGCCAGGATGCCAAGCGCGATGCGGCCGGCGTCGCGCGGCAGCAGCAAGTGGCGGTGCAGCGCATCGACCCACTCGAATACTTCGTCGTAGTGCAGCGGCGGCAGCAGCGCGCCGTTGTAGGGGTTCAGAAAAATCACCTCGCCGCGCTGCTCGCCCTGACCTTTGCTTTGACTCGCGGCCAGGCCCACGCGCGCGGTGCTGCCCGGCTCCGTGTAGATGATGATGCTGGCGATGCGCGCGTCGGGCCGCAGCACCCTGGCGGCGGCAGCGATTTGCGGCGGCGTCAGCACCGGCGCGTCCTGCACCGCGATATGGCGCACGCCGGGGTTCAGCAAATCGAGCAGCTCTTCCCGAAACGACAGGATCGAACCGGTCAAGCCGATCAGGATCAGGATGGTGCCGGCCGTGATGCCGACGAACCAGTGCAGCTGGAACCAGAATTTTTTCACAGGTCGACCTTCACGCCCAGTTTCACCAGGCGCGGCATGCCGGCGCTCAGGCGCGTGCCGGCGCCGGCCCAGTATTGCTTGTCGCCGGCGTTTTCCACGTTGAGCTGGAAGCTGGTGCGCTTGCCCCCTACATTGGTGACGTAGCGCGCCCCGGCGGAAAACAGGGTCACGCCGCCGAGAAACGCCTGATTGAGGTCGTTGACCGGGCGCTCGCCGGTGTAATACGCGCCGCCGTTGACCGACAGGCCGGGCACCGCCGCCAGGTCGTACGACAGGAAGGCGCTGGCCGTGCGCCGCGCGGCATTTTCGGGCAGCTTGCCGTTGTAGGCCGCGCCGATGTCGCGGAACTCGGGGTCGATGAACTGGGCCGAACCTTGCCACGACAGCTGGCGCGTGAGCTTGCCCTGGGCCGACAGTTCCAGCCCACGGAAATGCTGTTCGCCGTCGGCGGTATAGATATTGGCGGCGTTGGTGTAGTAACCGGGACGGTCGATGTCGAACACCGATGCCTGCACCAGCAGGCCGGAACGACCAGGCACGCGCCAGCGCGCGCCCAGCTCCTGCTGGTGACTGACGCCCGGCGCCAGGCGCACGTTGGCATTGGCGGTGCCGGTGGGCGCGGTCTCGCCTTCTTCCAGCCCCTGCGAGCCGGACACGTAGAACGACAGGTCGTCGGTATATTTGTAAATCAGCGCGGCCAGCGGCGTGGTCTTGCTCACATCGTAGTGATTGGCGCCCTGGTCGCTCCTGTACTGGACGGCGCGCACGCCGGCAATTGCCTGCCAGTGCGGCGAGAAGGTCAGGCGGTCGATCGCGTAGGCGCCCGCGTCGCGCGTATCCAGCTGCGCGGTGGTGGGCGAGCTTGGATACGCGCCCACCGTGTAGCTGGCAATCGGGGTGGGGTTGTACAGGTTTTGCGCGGCGATCGTGTAGTTGGCCTGGTAGATCGGATCCTGTCCCTTGTCGGTGCGGTTCACGCCCAGCGTGACGTCGTGTTTCACCGCGCCGGTGCTGAACACGCCCGCCAGCTCGGCGCGCAGCATGGTGGAATCGACCACGCTGTGCTGCAGGTTGCCGGTGATGCGGCCGGCGCCGGTGGCCACGGCGGCGTTGTTGGTGAAGCGGAAAATCGCCAGCGCGCGGTCGCGCGCGGTCTGCGCGTGGCCGCCTTCCACCGTCAGCGCCCAGTGCTCGGCCAGCGCATAGTCGGCGCGCAGCAGCAGGTTTTTTGATTCGGTGCGGAACGTGGCCCAGTCGGGGCCCACCAGGCGCTTGGGGTCCACAGTGGCCGGCAGCGTGATCACGCCGTTCACTGCCGTGGGCAGGGCAATGCCCACCTGTTCCGTCACGCGGCGGCGGTCATATTCGAGGTCGGCGGCCAGCCGCAGGCGGGAAGTCACGCGCCAGTCCAGCGCGGCCGACACGAATGCACGGTTGCCGTTGCCCACGTCGTCGAGGTACGTGCCCAGCGTGCCGCCGGCGGCATTGACGCGCACGCCCACCTGCCCCTGCTCGCCGAAGCGGCGGCCCACGTCGGCGGTGGCCACGGCCGTGCCGTGCTGGTCCACCGTCATGCCCACCGTGGTGATCGGCGTCGATCCCGCGCGCTTGGTGACGAAGTTGACCACGCCGGCTGGCGACGTGAAGCCGTAGTACAGCGCGGTGGCGCCTTTCAGGATTTCCACCCGCTCCTTGTCTTCCAGCGACACCTGGCCGAAGTTCATGATGGGCAGCGCGCCGTTCAGGCGGTAATTGGTGCGGTTTTCCACCGCGATGCCGCGGATCACCAGCTGGTCCCAGGTCTCGCCGCCGTTTTGCTGGCGCGTGACGCCGGCCGTGTTGCGCACCGCGTCGTACAGCCCGCTTGCCGCCTGCAGTTCCAGCACCTCGCGCGTGACCACGTTGACGGTGGACGGCACGTCCATGATGTCGGCGCCCCGGAAACTGCCGGCCTCGACCGTCGTAGGCACGAAGCCGTCGGCGCGCGCGGCGGTGACCAGCACCGTTTGCAGCAAGGCGTCGTCGGCTTGCTGTGCCATTGCAACAACAGGATAGGCGGCGGACAGGGCGAACAACAGGGGAAGCAGGCGTAGCGGCAGCAGCGGGTTCATGGATGACAGGTCGGGAGGCGGGGAATGGCGACATTCTATAGGTAATAGGAATCATTATCAATTACCGAAAGAGAGAGCCGTGTAAATGTCCGACGTGCTGGCGTTAAAAAAAATATACTGTGGCATGAACTCTGCCCCCACTCTCCCCATCACCGCCGAGGCCGAACAGTTCAAGCTGTTCATCTCCAGCGTCAGCGACTACGCCATCTACATGTTGTCCCCCGATGGCATCGTCTGCAGCTGGAACGCCGGCGCCCAGCGCTTCAAGGGGTATACCGAGGCGGAAATCCTCGGCCGGCATTTTTCGTGTTTTTATACGCCCGAGGACCGCGCCGCCAACCGTCCTGCGCAAGTGCTGCAGCAGGCCGCACAGGCCCGCTTCGAGGACGAGGGCTGGCGCGTGCGCAAGGACGGCACCCGCTTCTGGGCCAGCGTGGTCATCGACCCGGTGCGCGACGCCCAGGGCACGCTGATCGGCTTTGCCAAGATCACGCGCGACGTCACCGAGCGCCGTCACGCCGAGCAAACCCTGGCCCAGGCCAAGGAGGCGCTGTTCCAGTCGCAAAAACTGGAAGCCATCGGCAAGCTCACGGGCGGCATCGCCCACGATTTCAACAACCTGCTCAACGTGATCACCAACGGCCTCGATCTGCTGCGCGTGGTCAACGACCGGCAAGTGCAGAACAAGACCATCGACAGCATGGAGCGCGCGGCCAAGCGCGGCGCCAGCCTTACCCAGCAGTTGCTGGCGTTCGCGCGCCAGCAGCCGCTCAAGCCCGAGCGGGTCAACATCAACCGCAGCATCAACGGCTTCGAGGCGGTGCTGCGGCGGGCCATCCGCAGCTCGATCCGGCTCGACGTGCGGCTGGCTTCCGACCTGCCCGACGTGGTGACCGACCTGCCGCAGCTCGAGGCGGCGCTGCTCAACCTCGTGGTCAATGCGCGCGACGCGATTGCCGCCGGCGGCACCATCACGCTGTCCACCGAGGTGCTGGGCGCCGACGTGGTGGTCAAGGTGGAAGACACCGGCGCCGGCATGCCGGACACCGTGATTCAACGCGCAGTGGAGCCGTTCTTCACCACCAAGGAAATCGGCAAGGGCTCGGGCCTGGGCCTGTCGCAGGTGTATGGCCTGATGCAGCAGGCCGGCGGCCACCTGGCCATCGCCTCCACGGTCGGCAGCGGCACCTGCATCACGCTGCGCTTCCCGGCCGCCACCCGTGCCGACGACGAACCCGTGGCGGAGATCGACATTGCCGAAAAAGTGCTGATCGTCGACGACCAGCCCGACGTGCTGGACATGGCCGCCCACCTGTTCGACAGCCTCGGCTACCAGGTGCTGGCGGCCAACAACGGCCAGGAGGCGCTCGACACCTTGCGCCGCCACCCCGACATCGCCATCCTGTTCAGCGACGTGGTCATGCCGGGCATGAGCGGTATCGAACTGGCCAAGAACGCGGTGCACTACCAGCCGTCGCTCAAGGTGATCCTGGCGTCCGGCTATGTCAGCGCCACGCTGCAGGAAGATCACCCGGACCTCGACCAGTTCCAGCTGATCAGCAAGCCGTACCGCCTGTCCGACGTGATCCGCAAGCTGAAACTGGTCAGCGCCTGATTCAGGCGGGTGCAGCCAGCCACCGGACGATGGTGGCCATCATCTGGTCCGCATCCACCGGCTTGGAAATGAAGTCGTTCATGCCGGCCGCCAGGCACTCGCCGCGTTCGGCCTCGGTCACGCCCGCGCTCATGGCCAGGATGGGCGTGCGCACGCCCTGCGCGCGCAGCAGGCGCGTCGCTTCGTAGCCGTCCATGACCGGCATTTGCACGTCCATCAGGATGACGTCGAACGGCGCCTGCGCCATCGCCAGCAGCTCGAGCGCATCGCGGCCGTTTTCCGCCACCGTGGGCGTGGCCCCGGCCAGTTCCAGCAACCGCGACGCCACCAGCTGGTTGATCGGATTGTCCTCCACCAGCAGCAGGCGGCGGCCCGCCAGCGGTTGCGCCGGTACGCCCGGCTCTGCGTGCGCGTCCCCGCCGCTGTCGTCCCCCAGCTGCGCCAGCAGCCGTTGCAGCGAGCGCCGCGTGACCGGCCTGGTGAGGGCGCCGGCAAAGGCGGCGTCGTCGAACGACGGCCCCGCCGCCGCGTGCATCAGCACCAGGCGCGCGCCGGCCGCCTGCACCGCCGCCCGCACCCGGTCGGGCGCCGCCAGGTACTGCGCGGCGCCGATCAGTACTGTGCCGATCGGGACGCCTGCCACCGCGCCGGCGCGCAGCAGCGCCAGGCCTTCGTCGACGGTGTTGGCGCCGCGCGCCGGCACCGCGTGGAACGCGGCGTTGTGCAGCAGCGCCTTGAGCGACGCCAGGTGTGCTTCGATGAACAGCAGCGCCCCGACATCCGGCGTGGCTGGCGCAACATCGTCGGCCCGGTCCGCGGCCAGCGCCACCGGCAGCGTGACGCAAAATTCGGAACCGGCGCCAGCGGCGCTGGTAACCGTGATGGCGCCGCCCATCAACGCCACCAGCTGGCGCGAAATGGTCAGTCCCAGGCCGGTGCCGCCGTACTTGCGCGACGTGGACATGTCGGCCTGCTCGAACGGCTGGAACAGCCGCTGCTGCTGCTCCGCCGTCATGCCGATGCCGGTGTCGCGCACGCTGATGGCCAGCTCGGTACCGTGCAGCGCGCAGCTGACGACCACCTCGCCGGCGGCCGTGAATTTCAGGGCGTTGCCCACCAGGTTGGTGATCACCTGGCGGATGCGCATGGCGTCGCCCACGATGCGCACCGGGAAGTCGGAGGGCACCACGATGGCCAGTTCCACCCCTGGCTTGCCGCCGGCGGACAGCATTGCCGCTTCCACCGCCTCGATCAGGCCATAGGTGTCGAACGCTTCCTGCTCGATGCGGATCTTGCCCGCCTCGATCTTGGAAAAATCGAGGATGTCGTTGATGATGTGCAGCAGCGAGCGGCCGCACGATTCGATCAGCTCCAGGTAGCCGCGCTGCTCGCCCGACAGCCGGGTATTGCCCAGCAAATGCGAGGCGCCCAGCACCGCGTTCATCGGCGTGCGGATCTCGTGGCTCATGTTGGCCACGAATTCGCTCTTGGCGCGGCTGGCGGCTTCGGCCCGCGCTTCGCTGCGCGAACTGGCGGCCAGCGAGGTTTCCAGCGCCGCCGTCCGCTGCTCCACCTTGTGTTCCAGCGCGGCGTTCAATTCGTCGAGTTCGTGGCGCTTGTGCGCCAGCCGCGCCAGCAGGCCGTCGAACGCGCGCGTGAGCGTATCGACCTCGTAAAAGCCGCCGCGTACTGCCAGCGCGGCATCCGGCGCTTCGCCGATGGTGCGCGCCGCCTCGGCGGCAGCCAGCAGCGGCGCCGTCAAATGGCGCGCCAGCAGCCAGCCGCACAGCGAAAACACCAGCGTGAGGGCGATACCGATCTGGTAGATGCGGCGCTGCAGGTTCACCACGTGGGCATAGGCGGCATCGGTCTGCTGGCGCGCCAGCACGGTCCAGCCCAGGCCCGGGTAGTCGCCCTTGCCGTGGGTGGCGTAGCGCGCCGTGATATAGCGCTTGCCATCGGCCCAGGCCAGCTCGGTGGCGCCCGGCGCCGCCGCACCCACGCCGGGCGCCAGCCGTGCCAGCTTGCTGCCCACGATGTCGTCGGCGCCGGTGAGCACGGTGCCGTCGGCCGACACCATCATGATCTCCACCGGACGGTCGGCCACCGGGGCGTTGAACATGCGTCCCAGCTGGCCGATCCAGCCCCAGCTCAGGTGCGCACCGAGCACGCCGCCGCCATCTTCCAGCCCGACCGGAAACGCCAGGTCGACGAAGCGCTGCGGATTGCCGCGGTCGAGCGGCAGGTGCTTGGCCAGCAGCTTGGCGTCGTGCACGTCGTGCACGTGCACGCCCTTGGCAGCGTCGGTGAACCAGGGCCGCTGCGACACGTCCACGCCTTCGAGCAGGCCGCCGGTACTGGCCAGCACCTTGCCATCGGCGCCCGCCACGCCGATCCACGCATACTGCGGCGCGGACGTTTGCACCTGTTCGAGCAGCGCGCGGCGGGCATCGGTGTTGCGGCCGCCATACACATTGCTGCGGTCGATACGGGCAGCCAGCTGGCGCACTTCAAGGTAGCGGGTGGCCATGTTATCGTCGATCATGTCGGCCGCCGTGCGGGCCCGTTCGGCCAGGATGTCGCCGACCGTGCGCTTGATGTCGGTGGTGGCAATACCACCCACGATCCAGACCATCAGGCCCGTTACCACCAAGGTCGTGGCGGCGATCATGATCGCCAGCAGGGTGCTGAGGCCCGGCAAGCGGCGGCTGGTCGTCGAAATCATGGGATACCTGATGATAGATGTTTCTCAGGAAAGTCTAACACAGGGCGCGCCGCCGCTCGTGGCGCGTTCTTCATACAAAAAACGTATAAGTACCGATTAAATCAATCGTTCCACCACGCTTGCTTGCACCGCTATAGTTGCCACATTCTTTACTTGTCTTTACAACTATGCCCGACAACTTTTTGCTCCAGCCGCTGCGCCTTTCCCTCGCCGTAGCCGCCGCCCTGCCCGCGCTGGCCGGCGCCCAGGTTACCGCCGCCCCCGCTGACAACGCCGCTCCCAGCGACCTGGCGCGGGTAGTCGTTACCGGTTCCAACATCCGCGTCACCCAGAAGGAAGGCGCCAGCGCCGTGCAGGTGCTCACCGCAAGGGACCTGGCAGCGACCGGCAAGACTGCCGTGGCCGACGTGTTGCGCGCGATTTCCGCCAACAGCGGCAACAGCTTCAACGAACAGTACACGGGCAGCTTCTCGGCCGGCACCGCCGGCCTGTCGCTGCGCGGCCTGGGGCAAAAGAACACGCTGATCCTGGTAAACGGCAAGCGCGTGGCCAGCTTCGCCACCGCGCAAAATTTGCAGGAGACCTTTGTCGACCTCAATAGCCTGCCGCTGGAAGCGGTGCAGCGGATCGAAATCCTGAAGGACGGCGCCTCGTCGGTGTATGGCTCCGACGCGGTGGCCGGCGTGGTCAACATCATCCTGTACCAGCAATTCACCGGTACCGAAATCAAGGCGCAGGCCGGCAGCTCCACCGAGGGCACGGGCCAGACCGAAAAAAGCGTGGCACTGAAAACCGGCTTTGGCGACCTCGATCGCGACGGTTACAGCGTGGTGCTGTCGGCCGACGCCATGGAACGCGACAAGTTGCAGCAGAGCGACGTGGCGTGGATGGCGGGCAGCGACTTCCGCAACTACCAGAACGGCACGCTGGCGTGGGTGCCCACCAATTATTACGGCACCGATCCTACCCGGCTGCTCGGTGGCGAAGGTGGTACCACTGGCCCGCTGCAACTGGTGCCGTACGACGCCATCACCCCGGGCAAGACCGGCACCGTGCTGGCCTATAACCCGGCCCAGTACAAAACCCTGATCCCGGGCGTCAAGCGGGTGCACACCGCGCTGCTGGGCACCGTACGCGTGAGCCAGGACACCGACGTGTATGCCGACCTGCTGTACGGCTACTCCACCGCCGCGCAAACCTTCGGCGCGCCGCTGGCGGTGGGTACCGGCCTGCGCGCCTGGAACAACGCGACCCAGTCGCTCGACGACATCGCCGTCACGCTGCCGGTGGGCCACCCGAACAATCCGGGCGCCACGCCAGTGGGCATCAACGCCACGCTGTTCGACCTGGGACCACGGATGAAGGTGGGCCGGGTGGACTTTTACCGCGCGCTCACGGGCGTGAAAGGCACGGCGGCCGGCTGGACCTATGATGCGTCTGTCGGCCGCTCGGGCAGCAAGCTCAAAGAGACGGTCGATAATTTTGTAAACCGCTACGCGTTCCAGGACGTGCTGGCCAATGGCACCTACAACTTCGCCAACCAGGCCGCCAATACCGAAGCGGTGCGCCAGGCCTTGCGCCTGTCCACGCTGCGCCCGGCCGAATCGACCTTGACCACGGTGGACTTTTCAGCCTCGCGCGACCTGTTCACGCTGCCGGCCGGCACCGTGGGCTTTGCGTTCGGCGCCCAGTGGCGGCGCGAGGAAATGGATGCCAACACGTCCACCGCCGTATTGAGCGGCACCGAGCTGCGCCCGGCCATCAACATCATCACGGGTTCGCGCGATGTGGCGGCGCTGTTTGCCGAGTTTAACGTGCCGCTGCGTAAAGACCTGAGCCTGAACCTGGCCGGCCGCGCCGACCGCTACGACGATGTCGGCAGCGCGTTCTCGCCCAAGGCCAGCCTGCGCTACGAACCGTTCAACTGGCTGCTGCTGCGCGGCACGGTGTCGCGCGGCTTCCGCGCGCCGTCGCTGCCGGAAAGCACCAGCAGTACCGCAGTCAGCTATGCCAACGTGCTCGATCCGCGCGACCCGGTATCGCCCACCCAGGCGCGCGGCATTACCAACATCACGCGCGCCAATACCGAGCTGACGCCGGAGCGGTCCAACAACCTGAACCTGGGCGTGGTGATCGCGCCCACCAGCACCAGCAGCATCGGCCTCGATTACTACCGCATCCGCCAGAAGGACGTGATCGGCACCGAGACGGCCGACGCCATCATCGCCAACGAAGCGACCGCGCCGCAAAACGTGGTGCGCGGCGTGGACGGCCGCATCCTGACCTTGTATCGCCAGTACGCCAACCAGGGCGAGCGCCGCGTGTCGGGCCTCGACCTCGACGCCCGGTATACATTCGTCGGCGGCGCCTGGGGCAACCTGACCATCAACGGCCAGCTGAGCCGTGTGCTGGAGTTCAAGGCGCCGCGTTCCGCCGGCGCGCCGCTGACCGAAGGCGCCGGCACCAACTATTTCGGTTCGATTCCCAAATGGCGCGGCGTGACAGCCGCCACGTGGGACATCGGCCAGTGGTCGAACACCCTCACCTGGAACTACACCGACGGCTACGAACAAACCACGCGCAAGGGCGACACCGTGGCGCCGATCGGCACGCTGGACCTGAACCTCGCCTGGCGGGTGACGCCGCACACGTCGGTGGGCCTGGTGGTGGCCAACCTGACCGACAAGCGGCCGTCGTGGGACTCATCGACCGCGTTCTTCGACTACACCCAGGCCGACCCGCGCGGCCGTTTCGCCTCGCTCAAGCTGGCGCACAAGTTCTGATGTTTTGACTGGCGACCGGCGGGCCTTATTTTTTTGCGGCTTCCGCCGCCAGCGTCTGGTCCAGCCGCTGCTGGCCCTTTGCCGCGTAACGGCGGCAGGCGTCGCGGTCGATGAAGGCGGCATTGCCCTCCCTGGCCTGGCGCTCCTTGCGTTGCCACAGGTCGCTGCCTTCCGGGTGGGCCGATACCAGGATGTCGCAGTCCAGCGCCGCCACCGTGGCAATCGACGTTTTCATCGCCGCCAGCAGCGGCGTACCGGTATAGCGGAATTTGCCGTCGGTGATCGCATTCAGGCTGTCCGCGTAGACCATGCTGGCGGTGCGGTCACCTTCGGTTGCGCGCCAGGTCCAGCTGGTGCCGCCGGCCGTGTGGCCCGGCGTGTAGCGCGCGGTGACAGCCAGCGGACCGAGTTTGACGACCTCGCCATCGGCCACGGCACGGGTGTTGGCTACCGCCGCCAGCGGCGTGGTGAGGTTGGCGTATTGCGGGTCTCCGGGGCTGGTGCGGCCGGTGCGCAGCACCGGTTCCGCCGCGCGACTGGCCAGCACCGTGGCGCCGGTCATCTTCTGCAAGGCAGCGATGCCGCCGGCGTGGTCGAAGTGTTCGTGCGAGTTGAGGATGAACTTGATGTCCTCGAGTTTGAAACCAAGCTGGCGGATATGGTCGGCAATCGCTTGCGGCGCTTCGGGGCCTGCACCGTCGATCAGGATGTGGCCTTCGGTGGAGGTGATCAGCACAGAACTGAGGCCGCCCATACCGACGTAATACGTGTTGCCGAACAAGGCAAACGGTTCCTGCGGCGCGTACCAGTCGACGGCGGCAACGGAGTACGACAGGCTGGCCAGCAGGGCCACGGCAATCAGGCGTTTCATGGGGTTCCTCGGATTTATGTGACAGATGACACCATTGTGCGACATTTGTCACACAGACGTCAAGATCGATGTCGGCAGTGCCGGCCAAGCGCAGCGGTCACACTTTCTTACAAATATCGCTTGCTATTAAATCGCGTACTATGTATTATTTGTTCATGGGCGCTGCGAACGGTAACCAACCACCCGCCGCCAGCGCCAGACACCTGGATTAAAATTGCAACGTTGTCCCTCACTGTCATCACTGAAAAGGAAAACATCATGTCGATCGAAAAAGTACTGTACCGCGCAACTGCAACCGCCACCGGCGGCCGTGAAGGCAAAGCCCTGTCGTCGGACGGCGTGCTGGACGTCAAACTGACCACGCCAAAAGAACTGGGCGGCGCCGGCGCAGCAGGCACCAACCCCGAGCAGCTGTTCGCTGCCGGTTACTCGGCGTGCTTCCTGGGCGCGATGAAATTCGTCGGCGGCCGCGACAAGATTGCCGTGCCAAGCGATGTGTCGATCGAAGGCACCGTGGGCATCGGCCCGATCCCGACCGGCTTCGGCATCGAAGTGGAACTGAAAATCTCGCTGCCAGGCCTGGACCGCGACACCGCGCAGAAGCTGGTCGACGCAGCACACATCGTGTGCCCGTACTCGAACGCCACCCGCGGCAATATCGACGTCACGCTGACCATCGTTTAACCCCATTCGGGGCCAGTTCCGGCATACGGACAAAATGTCCGTATCCGGAACCGGCCCCGGAGTTGCTATTGGATGCATATGATTGAGTGGCAATGGCTGGGTTTTGACGAAATTCCACGCCGGGACTGGTACGAGGTGCTGCGCCAGCGGCAGCAGGTATTCATCCTCGAGCAAACCTGTTTGTATCCGGATATCGACGGCGCCGATCCCGCGTGTCATCACTTGATGGCGTGGCGCGAGATCGACGGCGAACGCACCTTGCTGGCCAGCCTGCGTTGCGTGCCGCCGGGCCTCAAGTTCGATGAAATGTCGCTCGGCCGGGTGCTGACCACGCAGGCGGCGCGCGGCACCGGCATCGGCCGCGAACTGCTGGCCAGGGCACTTCCCCTGGCCGAGGCGCTGCATCCCGGTCACGCCTTTCGCATCGGCGCCCAGGCGCACCTGGAAAAATTCTACGGCGGTTATGGCTTCGTGACCGTGACCGAGCCGTACGACGAAGACGGCATCCTGCACGTCGATATGGTCCGCACGGTGGCGGCGCCGGCGCCCTAAAACGTCAGCAGGAAGCGGGCGCCCGCGCCCACCGGCCGCGCGTAGCGCACCGTGCCGCCGTTGGCATGCACCAGGTGCCGCACCATGGACAGGCCGATGCCGCGGCCCCGCTTTTTGGTGGAAAAAAACGGCGTAAAAATGTGCGCGGCCAGTGCCGGCGGCACGCCGGGACCGTTGTCGGCCACCTCGATGCGCAACCGGCCGCCCCGGCTCAGGCGCGCGGTGACGGTGGCCTGCGGCTGCTCCACGCCCGCGCCGGCCGCTGCCTCGGCCGAATTTTTCAGCAGGTTGATCAGCGCCTGTTCCAGCTGACCCGCATCGATCACCGCCTCCAGCGACGCCGGCTCCACCGCGAACACCACCTGCCCGCCCCGCGCCTGCCACCCTGGCGCCACCAGCGCCGCCAGGCGCGCAAACTCCGCTGCCAGTGCCACCCGCTGCGGCTGCGCGGCGGGCACGGTGGACAAGCTGCGGTAGCTGGCCACAAAATCGACCAGGCTGGCGGCGCGGCGCGCAATCGCGTCGAGCGCCGTGCCCAGATCGGCGTGGATATCGGCAGGCAGCGTGGCTGCCGCCTCGTCCAGCAGGCCGCACGCGGTGCGCGACAGCGAGGCCACGGGCGTGAGGGAATTCATGATTTCGTGGGTGAGTACCTGCACCAGTTCGCGCCACGCGTTCAGCGCTTCCGCTTCCAGTTCGCTTTCCACCGGCATCAGCGCCACCAGCCGCTGCGGCGCGCCACGCAGCGCCAGCGCGGAGACGGCGACCAGCGCGCGTTCGGCGCCGCGTTCGGTATCGAAGCTGACCAGTTGACGTTGCCCCACCGGTTGCGCTGCCAGCAATTGCTGCAACGCGGATGGCGCGCTGGCGCGACCCGGCGCCAACAGCCGGCGTGCACTGGCATTGAGCGGCGCCAGCGCGCCGTCGCCGCTGGCGCGGTCGAGACGGAACAAGGCGATCGGCGCATGTTCGAGCCGGGCCTCCAGTGCCAGCAGCGCTGCCAGCCTGTCGCCGGCCAGCGGCGCACCGGTGGCGGGGGGCAGCGCGCCACTGCCGACCGCTTCCATGCGCGGTGGACGCCGGCCCAGCGCCTGCACACAGCGCCACAGCAGCGCAGCCGGCATCAGGCCAAGCAGCGCGCACAGGACCAGGCGGCGCGGGTCGGGTGTGAGCGCATCGGCTGCTACCGCCAGCGCCAGCAAGGCCGCCACGGCGACCGCCACGCCGCACTGCAACCGGCGCTCAGATGCCATGTTTTTCCAGCTTGCGGTACAGCGCGGCGCGGCTGATGCCCAGGGTCCTGGCCGCGTGGCTGATATTGCCGTTAAACCGCGCCAGTGTGCTGGCGATGGCCACGCGTTCGAGCGCATCGAGCGTGATGTCGGAGTCGGGCGTGGCGGTGGCGGCTTTGGCGGCATTGTCTGCGTTGGCAACGCCGGTGACCACTGCCGGCGCAGGAGACACCGCGGCAGCCATGGCGCCCGCCGGCGCCAGCGCAAAATCGGCCAGCCCGTACTGCGCGCCCTGCCCCAGGATCACCGCGCGCTCGCATGCATGGCGCAACGCGCGCACATTGCCGGGCCAGCCGTGGCGCAGCAGCGCATCGTGCGCGGCGCCGGCGACCGCGCGCGCAGGCCGCTGGTACTGCGCTTCGTACAACCGCAGGTAATGGGCCAGCAGCAGCGCGATGTCGTCACGGCGTTCGCGCAGTGGCGGCACGCGGATCACGATGGTATTCAGGCGAAACAGCAGGTCCGACCGGAACACGGCGGGATCGAACAGCCGCGCTTCGTCCAGGTTGGTGGCGCTGATGATGCGGACGTCGATCGCTTCCGGCCTGTCGGCGCCGATCGGTGTCACTTCACGCCGCTCCAGCGCCGTCAGCAATTTGGCCTGCGCGGCGAGGGGCATGTTGCCGATTTCGTCGAGGAACAGCGAGCCGCCGCGTGCGGCCTGGAAGCGCCCGGCGCGGTCTGCACGCGCGTCGGTAAAGGCCCCCTTGCGGTGGCCGAACAACTCGCTTTCGAATGTCGATTCCGGCAGCGCACCCATGTCCACCGCGAGCAGCGTGCCGCCAGCGCGGCGCGACTGCGCGTGGATGGCGCGCGCCACCAGTTCCTTGCCCACGCCGTTCTCGCCCAGCACCATCACGTTGGCGTCGGTGGGCGCCACGCTGGCCACCAGCGCATGCAGTTCCCGCATGGCCTGTGATTGTCCCATCAGTTCCGTGCTGGCTGCGGGCGCGCGCATCGCGGCGCGCCGGGCCAGCGCCTGGTCCACGGCGGCCACCAGGCGCGCGTTGTCCCATGGCTTGGTGATGAAGTCACCGGCGCCGCGCTGCAACGCCGCCACTGCCAGCGGCACGTCGGCGTACGCGGTCATGGCAATTACCGCCGGCGGACGTGCCTGCGCGCGCAACAGGTCGAGCAGCGCCAGGCCTTCGGCGCCGTCGATGCAGCCGGGCGTGAAATTCAGGTCGAGCAGCACCACGTCCGGCCCGCCATCGGGGCCGCCACGCGCCAGCAGCGCCGGCAGGTCGGCCGGATCCAGCAAAGTGGTGACCTCGCCATAGCGGCGGCGCAGCAGCAGCCGGGCGGCGGTGGCAACATCGGGGTCGTCGTCGAGGATCAGGATATGGGCGGACATGTTGGCATTCTAGCAGCGCGCAGGCTGCGTGCAGACGGCATCCGGGGCCGGTCTGCACGCGGTGCCACCACCACTGTCCACGGGCGAACAGTTGGCGGTGTTCGATACCGGACACCGCTGCCCGCACCATCCGCGCACCCCGCATGCAGCCACGCCCGCGCCGCATGGCACACGCTTTGCTGTATCGCCGCCATGCACAGCAAAAAAAATTTCACTGCTCCGGCCACGGCGACCATGGCGCCCGCCAGCGGCGCAGCCATGGACACCATCGTCCCGCGCCGGCGCGGCCGCCGGATTGCCATCGCTGGCGCCAGCGCGCTGACCGTGCTGATCGCAGCGTATGCACTGTGGTCCATGCTGCCGCGCGGCCTGCGCGTCGACGGCGCCGACGTGCGCATCGGCCAGGTGACGCGCGGCGTGTTCATCGATGACATCGTGGTGCGCGCCAGTGCCGAGCCGCTGCATTCGGTGATCCTCGATGCGGTGGAGTCGGGGCGCGTGGAAGAGGTGCTGGCCGCCGATGGCGCGCTGGTCAAACAGGGCGAGCTGCTGTTTCGCATCTCGAATCCGCAGCGCCACCTGGAACTGCTGGCGCGCCAGTCCGAACATGCGGTGAGCATCTTCAACCTGTCCAACCTGCGGGTAGCGCAGGAGGCCAGCGCCAGCGACCACCAGCGCCGCCTGGACGACCTGCGCTTCAACGTGGAGCAGTCGCAAAAACGCCACGCGCGCAATGTGCGCCTGGCTGCACAGGGATTTATTTCATCGGTGGCGCTGGAGGAATCGCATGACCAACTGGCGCAGCAACAGCACCTGCTGGCGCAGCAGGAGCGCGCGGCTACTACCGAGTCACGCGTGCGCAATGCCGCCGCCTTGCAGCTGGAAAGCGCCATCGGCGGGCTGGACTCGGGTTTGAAACTGGTGTCGGGCACGGTGGATGCGCTGGCCGTGCGCGCGCCCGTGGCCGGGCGCCTCACCAATTTTCGATTGCAGGTGGGGGAGTCGGTCGCCACCGGCAAGAACATCGGCCGCATCGACGATCCGGCGCGCTTCAAACTGGCCGCCAGCGTGGACGAGTACTACCTCAATCGCATGGCCGTGGGCCGCCACTGCGCCGTCACCCAGGATAACCGCAACTACCCGGCCGATATCCGCGCCATTTACCCGCAGATCAAGGATGGCCGCTTCATCGTGGACCTGGTGTTTACCGAAGGCCAGCCGCCGGTGATGAATCCGGGCCAGAGCCTCGATGTGCGCATCACACTGGGCGAACCGGCACCCGCGCTGCTGCTGCCGAACGGCGCTTTCATCAACGACAGCGGCGGCGCCTGGGTGTATGTGCTCAGTGCCAGCGGCAGGGAAGCCGAGCGGCGCGCCGTGCGCGTGGGCCGCCGCAACAATGCCCAGCTCGAAGTGCTGGCGGGGCTGCAAGCCGGCGAGCGCGTGATCCTCTCCAGCTATGCCGCGTATGGAAATTCACCACGGCTGCAACTCGCACATTGAAAACTGCAGTAAATTCCCACATCAACCATCAAGGCAACCACCATGCTCAAATTCGTCGGCGTCAGCAAAATCCACCAGGCAGGAGAAGTGCAAACCACGGCGCTCGATCGCATCGACCTGCATATCGAGGCCGGCGAGTACGTGGCCATTACCGGCCCGTCGGGCTGCGGCAAATCGACCATGCTGAGCATACTCGGCCTGCTCGATGTGCCCACCCAGGGAGAGTACTGGTTCGAAGGCCGTAACATCGCTGGCTGGAGCGAATCGCAGCTCAATACGCTGCGGCGCGGACGCATCGGCTTCATCTTCCAGAGCTTTAACCTGATCGAGGAACTGAACGTGTTCGAGAACGTGGAACTGGCGCTCGAATACAACGGCACCCCGGCACGCGAACGCCGCACGCGCGTGGCCGCGATGCTGGAAAAATTGGGCGTGGGCCACCGCGCCGGACACCGGCCGTCGCAACTGTCGGGCGGGCAGCAGCAGCGGGTGGCGATCGCGCGTGCGCTGGTGGCCGGACCTGCCGTGCTGCTGGCCGATGAACCGACCGGCAACCTCGACTCCGCCCACGGCGACGAAGTCATGCGCCTGCTACGCCAGATCAACGCCGAAGGCACCACCGTGGTGATGGTGACCCATTCGCCCGATCACGCGGCGCAGGCATCGCGCACGCTCAATTTGCTCGATGGCCGGGTGGTGGTAGACGCGCTGCAGGCGGCATAAGATGATCCACCTGCGCGACTTTCGTATCGGCTGGCGGCTGCTGGCCCGCCAGCGGCTGCAATCCATGATAGAGCTGCTGGGCCTGGCGACCGGCTTTGCCATGTGCTTCCTGCTGCTGGGTTATGCCCACTACGCATTGACGTACGACCGCGACGTTCCCGGCAGCGACCAGGTATACGTCGTCAAGCACCGGCTCAATTTCATACCGCAGCCACAGTGGATGGAGTACACGCCGTTTGCGCTGCGCGCAGTAGCGCTCGAGAGCGGCCTGCCACTGGCCGCAAGCGTGTGGTATCCGCGCAAGGCCACCGCGCGCCGGCAAGGCGTGGCCCGCACCGTGGACATCACGCTGGTCGATCCTGCTTTCCAACAGATTGCGGGCCTGCGCGCAGTGGCAGGCGACCTGCAACAGGCGCTTACGCTGCCCGACGGCCTGGCGGTCACCCGCCAGGCCGCGCGCCAGCTATTCGGGGACAGGAACGCCAGTGACGATGCCTCATTGGGCCGCACGGTGGAACTCAATGGCCAGACGCTGCGGGTGCGCGCGGTGCTGGCCGACCGTCCTGCCAACAGCACGCTGCAATTTGGCCTGCTGGCCGGAGTGGGCAGCGCCATCTGGCCGGAATCGGAACGACGTGGCGCGCTGGCCAACTGGATGGGGATCGCCGGTCGCATTTACATCAAGACCGGTCCTGGCGTAACGCCGGCGGTACTGCAACAAGCCTTGCAGGACGCGATCGATCGCGCGCCGTGGGCCAGCCTGGCCACGCCAGAAATGAGAGCGGCGCTGGGCGAGCGCAAGATCGTTGACCTGGCCCTGGGACCGCTGGCCGACGCGTATTTCGACCGCAGCGTGGCGGGCACCATGGGCACCGGTCCACGCGGCGATCGCCGCCTGGTACTGGCGATGGCAGGCGCCGGCCTGTTGGTGCTGCTGCTGGCCGCGCTCAATTACGTCAACCTGGCCGCCATGCGCGTGGTGCGGCGAGAGCGCGAGATCGCCATGCGACGCGTGCTGGGCGCATCGACGAGCCAGCTGCTGGTGCAATTCGTGACCGAATCGGTACTGCTATGCACCGCTGCCGCCGGTGCCGGGCTGCTGCTGGCGTGGTTGCTGGCGCCGGTGGCGTCCGACCTGCTGGCATGGCAGCAGGAACGCCTGTTCACGCCAGCCAGCATGGTGGCCAGCCTGGCAGCGGGCGCCGTGCTGGGCGTGGCGACAGGGATCTACCCGGGCTGGCTGGCGCGCGGCGTCCATCCGGGCCGCGCCCTGGCCCACCGCACGGGCGAGACCGCGGGCGGCGCCTGGCTGCGGCGCGCGCTGGCAGTGGTGCAGTTCGGCGCCGCGATGGCGCTGGGCGGCATTGCCCTGGCCATCGTGTGGCAGACGCGCTTCGCCGTCACTGCGCCGGCAGGCTTCGATGCGGCGCCGCTGCTGATGGTGGAAATGCCGGAAGCGATCGACAAGCCGGCCGGCGCCGCATTGCGCGAGGCGCTGGCGCGGTTGCCGGGCGTGGCCGGTGTGGCCGACAGCCGCTCGATACCGGGGCGCGACGACGGCACGGGCACCCTGGGCAGCACGTCGGTCAAGCGGGTGGATGGCAGCACCGCCGCGCTCACGGTGCACGCGGTGGGCCCCGATTTCTTCCATGTCTATGGCTTGCAGCCCGTGGCGGGACGGCTGTTCGACCCGCGCCTGGATCACGTTCCCAGTCAGCCGGCGCAGCAAGCACCGGAACAACAGCCGGAGCAGCCGGTGGTCATCAACCAGGCGGCCGTGCAGGCGCTGGGCTGGTCGTCGCCTTTCCAGGCCACCGGACAGCGTATCTCCGGTACCCGGTACCGGATCGTTGGGGTGGCGCCCGATATTCGCTGGGAGTCGCTGCGCACGCCGGTGCGGCCAGCCATGTACGACCTGGCGCGCGACAGCTGGCTGCTTACAGTGCGACTGGCCGATGGCGGCACCGCTACGGTGACAGCGGTTGAACAAGCCATCGCCACGACCGCTGCCCGATACTTCGACAACGGGCCGCTGGTGATACGACGCCTGGCCAGCTTCCCGGCCGAAGCCTATGCGGCGGATCTGCGGCTGGCGCGCATGCTGGGCTGGGCCACTGCGCTGGTCCTGGCGCTGGCAGCATTCGGGGTGTATGCGATGGCAGCGGTCAGCGTGCACCGGCGCGGGCGCGAAATCGTGCTGCGCAAGCTGCATGGTGCGGACCGCACGGCCATCGGGATGCTGGTGGGCCGCGAATTCTTCTGGCTGACCGTTGCCGCCGCGCTGCTGGGGATGCCGCTGGCAGTACTGGGCGTACAGCGCTACCTGGCGCCGTTCGTCCAGCACGCGCCGCTCAGCAACTGGGCACCACTGGCGGCGCTGGTGCTGGCCATGCTGGTGGTCGCGCTGGCGGCGGCCCGCCATACGCTGGCGGCGATGCGCACTGCGCCCGCGCAGGCACTGCGCGATTAACAAAGTTCAGCGCGGATTACCGGCGTGTGTGCATGCACCCCCACACCACTTTCCGCGACACGCCACCGGCACCAGCTGAGGTCCACCGCTTGGGGGCCGGACCCCGGATTTGTCTACGAAGGGTAAAAAAAAAAGCCAGCGGCATGACTGCCGCTGGCTTTTTTAGCGCCTGGTTGCCGGCGCCAGCCGGTTATTGCGTCACCAGTTCGATATCGAAAATCAGCGTGCTGTTGCCGGGGATACTCGTGTTACCGGCCGCGCCATAGGCCAGGCTTGGCGGTATCACGATGGTGCGCTTGCTGCCCACTTGCATCGCCGGGAAGATGGCGGTGTTGGCCGCGGAGGCGTCGGTGGCGGTGCTGCCGCGGATGCCGAGATCGAAACCGGCAATCGTCGGGCTTTGGGTAACCTTGCCGTCGGTGCCGGTAGTGTTAATCAACGATCCAACCGCCTCTCCGCCGACGGTCGCGGGCGCAGCACCCACGGTCACGCTCATCGGGCTGGTCACTGCTGAGGTGTAGACATTCGAGTCGACCCGGGCGCCGCGTCCTTCCGTGCGGGTGCCGTCATACAGGTAGACCGAGTAGCGTACCAGGACGTTATCGCCCTTCTTGACCGGATCGCCGGTACCCCCGGTGGTGGAACGCACGGTCAGCAAGGTGGGTGCCGGCACCGAGACGATATCGGGCAGCACGGTAATGGCCACCAGTTCGATGTCGAACACCATCGGCGAATTGGCCGGCAATGCCGGATATTTGACGGCAACATTGTTCACATTGGTAAAATCGCGGCCCAGCAGCGATGACGAACCATATGCCAGGCTGGCTGGCAGCACGGCGGTGCGCTTGCCGCCCACGCGCATGCCAGCCACCGCCTGCTCGAGGCCCAGCAGAGCGGTGGAGCCGGCCACTGGCTGGCCAGCGCCGAGCGTGAAGGCCGGTGCCGTGGCGCCAGCATCGAGCGAGGTCAGGATCTTGGCGCCCTTGCCATCGGCCTTGGTGCCGTCATAGGCATAGCCGGTGTAGATGGTGGTGACCAGCTGGCTGCCCTTGAGCGTGCACACCAGCGTGGTCGTGTCGCATACCGGCTTGACGGCAACGGCTTCGGTGCCGGTGCCCACCACGGTATCGGTCACCTTGTAATCGGGCTGCGCTACCACCACGGCTTCCGGCTTCTTGTAATGGCCACCGCAGGCCGTCAGCGTTGCCGCGCCGATGACCGCCGCAGCGATAAATGTCAACATCGATTTCATGATTACCTTTGAGGATAAGTTCGTGTTCCTTGGCAGCTTTGCAGCTTTTCAGGAGCAGAAGTGTAGCAGACCGGGCACCCAGTGCCCGGGCCACAACATTCGGTTACATATTTTCTGTGGGGTTTTACCCTAGATTTCCACCTGCGTACCGAGCTCGATCACCCGGTTGGGCGGGATCTGGTAATAGTCGGCAGCGCCGCGCGCGTTGCGCGACATGGTCACGAACAAATGTTCGCGCCATGGCGCCATGCCCTTGTCGGGCGCCGAAATCACGGTCTGGCGGGCAATGAAGAACGACGTTTCCATCATTTCGAACGGCAGACCGAGGCATTCGCACTGCTGCAGCACTTTCGGCACGTCGGGCTCGTCCTTGAAGCCGTAGTACACATTGACCTGGTAGCACTGGTGGCCGAGGTCGATGACCTTGACCTGCTCGGCCTCGGGCACATACGGTTCCTCGACGATGTGTACCGTGAAGAACACCACGCGCTCGTGCAGCACCTTGTTGTGCGACAGGTTGTGCAGCAGCGCATGCGGCACGCCGTCGCTTTCGCCGCGCAGGAAAATCGCCGTGCCGTACACCCGGGTGGGCGGCGCCACGAACAGCGACGCCATGAATTCTTCCAGTGGAATCGCGTGCTTCTGCAGGTTGGAGAACACCAGCTCGCGGCCGCGCTTCCAGGTCATCATCACGGTAAACAGCACGATGGCCAGCAGCAGCGGGAACCAGCCGCCGTGGAACAATTTGAGCGTGGTGGCCGAAAACAGCAATACGTCGATGCTGAGGAAGAAACCGGTAGCCAGCAGGCATACCCACAGCGGCAACTTCCAGCGGTAGCGGATCACGAAGAACGTCAGCAAGGTGGTGGCCAGCATGGTGGCGGTCACCGCGATGCCGTAGGCGCCGGCCAGTTTATCGGACGAACCAAAGCCCACCACGGCCATCAACACCACCACCAGTTGCAGCCAGTTCACGGCCGGAATATAAATCTGGCCGATTTCGGAGGCCGATGTGTGGTTGATGCGCATCCGCGGCAGCAAGCCCAGCGCAATGGCCTGCTTGGTCATCGAGAAGGTGCCGGAAATCGTCGCCTGCGAGGCAATCACGGCCGCTGCGGTGGACAGGATCACCAGTGGATACACGCTCCACGCGCCCAGTTGCTGGAAGAACGGGTTCGACACGGCCTCCGGGTGCGTCAGCAGCAGCGCGCCCTGGCCCAGGTAATTCAGCGCCAGCGACGGAAACACGATTAAAAACCAGGCAGCGCGGATCGGCTTCTTGCCGAAGTGGCCCATGTCGGCGTACAGCGCCTCGGCGCCGGTAAACGCCAGCACCACGGCGCCCAGCGCCACCAGGGCAATCATGCGGTTTTCCAGCATGAAGTGGAATGCGTGCAGCGGATTGAGTGCGGCAACGATTTCCGGCGCGGCAACGATATTAATCACGCCCATCACCGACAGCGCGCCAAACCACAGCAGCATGATGGGGCCGAACCAGCGGCCGATGCCGGCCGTGCCCTGGTGCTGCACCGCGTACAGCGACACCAGCACGATGATGGTGAGCGGCACGATGTATTGTTCCAGCCCCGGCGCGGCCACTTCCAGGCCTTCGATGGCGCTGAGCACGGAAATCGCGGGCGTGATCACGCTGTCGCCGTAGAACATGGTGGCGCCGAACACGCCCAGCATGAGCAGCGGATAGTGCCAGCGCGGCGCGGACTTGTGCACCGAGTTGAGCGCCAGCGCCATCAGCGCCATGATGCCGCCCTCGCCGCGGTTATCGGCGCGCAGCACCAGCGTGACGTATTTGAGCGAGACGATCATCGTCAGGCCCCAGAAAATCAGGGAAATGATGCCCAGCAGGTTGGATTCGTTGAGCGCCAGGCCGTGCTCGGGGTCGAAGATGGTTTTGAGGGTGTAGAGAGGGCTGGTACCGATGTCGCCGTAGACGATGCCGATGGCGGCCATGGTCAGCGCGGCAACGCTGCTTTTCTTGTGTTGCTCGGTCAAGATTGCACCTGTTGTTGTTTTGGTGCATTGCACAGTAGGACAAGGTCCGACAAAACGCAAGGGGATTTTGGCATAGGTGGTCGCATCCGGGTCGTGTCCAATTCGTTCCAATTCGTCAATAGCGCCAGTGTACGCCGCCCTGCGCCCGGCGGGCGTACGGCTTGCGGTGTGCGCGGTCGATGAGGTCAGCAAGCAACGCCCGGATAGGTCATAATGTCAGACCGACCACAAGTTTCGTCGAGTTTTGCTCGATTTTCGCCGCCCCGCACCATGAACCCAGGAATTCTGTACGCTGCCTCTGCCTTTATCCTGTGGGGCATCTTCCCGCTGTATTTTCACGCGATCCGCGAGGTGCCGCCGCTGGAAATCCTCGGCCATCGCATGCTGTGGTCGCTCGCCTTCCTGGCCATCGTGCTCACCGTGCGCCAGCAGTGGAAGTGGCTGCCCCGGGTGGTGCGCCAGCCGCGCGTGCTGGGCGCCTTCATTGCCAGCGCGCTGCTGCTGTCGTCCAACTGGTTTGTGTATATCTGGTCGGTAAATAACGGCCACGTGCTCGACGCCAGCCTCGGCTATTTTATCAACCCGCTGATTAACGTCATGCTGGGCATGCTGGTGCTAAAAGAGACCTTGCGCCGGGGCCAGTGGCTAGCCATTGGCGTGGCCGCGTGCGGCGTGGCCTGGCTCACCTGGTCGGCCGGCGAGCTGCCGTGGATTGCCTTAATTTTAGGCATGTCGTTCGCGTGTTACGGCTTGCTGCGCAAGACTGCCGCGCTGGCCGCACTGGAAGGCCTGTCGCTGGAAACCATGTTGCTGTTCCCGCTCGCGCTGGCGTACGTGGCGTGGCTGACCGTGCAGGGCCAAAACACCTTCATCAATACCGACACGGGCGTCACGCGCTGGCTGCTGGCGGCGGCAGGACCGCTCACGGCAATTCCCTTGCTGTTGTTCGCCACCGGCGCGCGCCAGATTTCCATGTCGGCGCTCGGGCTGCTGCAATACATCTCGCCCACCCTGCAAGCGCTGCTGGGCGTGTGGGTGTTTCACGAAGCGTTTCCCACGGAACGGCTGATCGGCTTCGTGATTATCTGGACCGCGCTGGTGCTGTATGTGGCCGAAGGACTATGGGTTAGCAGGCGCACCAACGTCGCCCAAGCGTCCTAAATAGTGGGCACGATAGTGGGCGGAACAGGGGATTTGTCGTATCCTGTCGTCCTTCCCCGGATTTTCACCGCGATTTTTTTCACCGCTTTTATTTCACAGAGACACTGAATGGCAAATTACGTCTATACCATGAACCGCGTGGGCAAAATCGTCCCGCCCAAGCGCCAGATCCTCAAGGATATTTCGCTGTCCTTCTTCCCGGGCGCGAAAATCGGCGTGCTGGGCCTGAACGGCTCCGGTAAGTCGACCTTGCTCAAAATTATGGCAGGCATCGATACCGACATCCAGGGCGAAGCACGCCCGATGCCGGGCCTGAACATCGGCTACCTGCCGCAGGAACCGCAACTGGACCCGGAAAAAACCGTGCGCCAGGAAGTGGAATCGGGCCTCGGCGAAGTGTTCGAAGCACAAGCCAAGCTCGACGCCGTGTACGCTGCCTATGCCGAGGAAGACGCCGACTTCGACGCCCTCGCCGCTGAACAGGGCCGCCTGGAAGCAATCATCGCCTCGTCCGACGGCGGCAACCTGAACCTGCAACTGGAAATGGCTGCCGATGCGTTGCGCCTGCCGCCATGGGACGCCAAGATCGGCGTGCTGTCCGGTGGTGAAAAGCGCCGCGTGGCGCTGTGCAAGCTGCTGCTGTCCAAGCCCGACATGCTGCTGCTCGACGAACCCACCAATCACCTGGACGCCGAATCGGTCGAATGGCTCGAGCAGTTCCTGCTGCGCTTCCCGGGCACCGTGGTGGGCATCACCCACGATCGCTACTTCCTCGACAACGCTGCCGAGTGGATCCTGGAGCTCGACCGTGGCCATGGCATTCCATGGAAAGGCAACTACTCGTCGTGGCTGGACCAGAAGCAGGCGCGCCTGAAGCAGGAAGAGTCGAGCGAATCGGCACGTCAGAAAGCGCTGCAAAAAGAGCTGGAATGGTCGCGTCAGAATCCGAAGGCCCGCCAAGCCAAGTCGAAAGCCCGCCTGGCCCGCTTCAACGAGCTGAGCGAGCACGAATACCAGAAGCGCAACGAGACGCAAGAAATTTTCATTCCCGTGGCCGAGCGCCTCGGTAACGAAGTGATCGAGTTCAAGAACGTCTCGAAAGCCTTCGGCGACCGCCTGCTGATCGACAACCTGTCGTTCACCGTGCCGGCCGGCGCAATTGTCGGGATTATCGGCCCCAACGGCGCCGGCAAGTCGACCCTGTTCAAGATGATTGCCGGTATCGACCAGCCGGACAGCGGCGAAGTGGCGATCGGCCAGACCGCGCGCATCTCGCTGGTGGACCAGAGCCGTGACGAGCTGGCCAACAACAAGACCGTGTTCGAGGACGTGTCCGGCGGCGCCGATATCCTCAGCGTAGGCCGCTTCGAAATGCCGTCGCGCGCCTACCTGGGCCGCTTCAACTTCAAGGGCGGCGACCAGCAGAAAATCGTCGGCAACCTGTCCGGCGGTGAACGCGGCCGCCTGCACCTGGCGAAAACCCTGCTCAAGGGCGGCAACGTCCTGCTGCTCGATGAACCGTCAAACGACCTGGACGTGGAAACCCTGCGCGCGCTGGAAGATGCGCTGCTCGAGTTCGCCGGCTCCGTGATGGTGATTTCGCACGATCGCTGGTTCCTCGACCGTATCGCCACCCACATCCTGGCGTTCGAAGGCAACTCGCAAGTGACGTTCTTCGACGGTAACTACCAGGAATACGAAGCGGACAAGAAAAAACGCCTGGGCGAAGAAGGCGCGAAACCAAAACGCATCCGCTACAAGCCACTGACCACGTAACCCTACGGCCCTCACCCCGCAACGCCAGCGGCCCTGGCAATGCGGGCTGGAGGACGAAAAAAAGCCACCGGATCAACCGGTGGCTTTTTTTTTCGGGAGAAACTTTACAGCTTAGAAAGCGTAGCGTACGCCAGCCGTCACAGCACCGCTCTTGCGACCGGTATCGATATCGTTTTTACCGTAGTGTTCATATTCCAGCGACACTTTGACATTGTTGGTCACCGCGTATTCCGCACCGACCGACGCATACAGCGCAGTCTTGTTCTTGTCGCCGTTGACCGAAGCGATACCCGAGGTGCTCACTTCGTTGGTATTGCGGGCCACGCCCAGCTTGCCGACCAGCGCGATTTGCTGGTTCACCGGCCAGGTACCTTTACCGGCCAGGTAGTACGAGTGGGCGTCGGTATGAACGCCACCTGGCAGGCCGGCCGACGTGTAGTTGTACGATTTTTTACCGAAATCGGTATAACCGCCCTCTACCGCCCAGGTCTGGTCGATATTGTAGCCGCCGTAGATCTTGCCACCGGCTTTGTAGCCGCTGTGGTTGTCGCTACTGGTGGCGTTGGGTGCATTGAATTCGTATTTGCTGCTGACCGCGCCTGCACCGATGTAACCGGTGCCAGCTTCGTCAGCAAAGGCGGAGGAACCAGCCAGGGCGGCGGCGGAAGCAACAACTGCAAGAATAATTTTTTTCATGATCTCGATCTTTCAGCAAAAGTGGTAATGGACTTGCTTGGGATCGCAATTCTTTGTGTGTTGAATCGCGATGTGTTCAAGATACCACCGGATGCCGACGGCGTCACGGCCGAATTAGTAATAAGTGTAACGAGATGTGAGCCGAACGATTATCTGTCATTTGGCGTTAGCACCAAACTTAAGAGAGGCTTAAGAGATGGCGCCGAAATCCCTGTCAAAAGGGTAGTTAGGTGCGCCAACGCGCCTCCGCAAGCACTATGCAATCAGGCGGAACGTGAGGTTGATGCGCGGACCGCGCGCCGTGCGTTCCTTGTTAATTCCATGTACCCAGTGCTGTTGCAGTTTACCGGCCATCAGCAGCAGGCAACCGTCGCCCAGTGCCAGCTTGACGGTCCTGGGCAAGGTGCGATGCTTGAGAATGAAAGTGCGCGGCGCGCCGAAACTGACCGAAGCGATGGCGGGCTCGGGGCCCAGTTCGCGCTCGTCGTCGGCATGGAAGCCCATGCTGTCGCGCTCGTCGCGATAGTAATTGAGCAGCACGCTGTTGAAGCGGCGCCCGGTCGCCAGCTCCACGGCCTGTTTTATCTGCAGTTGCAGCGGCGTGAACGGTTGCGGGTGGAAGGTCTTGCCGGAATAACGGTAACTGGCCTCGCCGTGCCACGCCGACAGGCGCGGTTGCAGGTGCAGTTTGCCCCATACCTGGATCTGCTCGGCACGCCAGTCGGTCTCGTCGTGCAGCCGGCGGAATACCTCGTCCGGCGCCAGGGGCAGCGCCAGCTGCTGCTGGAACCATAGCTGGCCATCCTCGATCGGAATCGCGGTCAGGGCAGGGGCGGCGTCGGCAAACAGGTCCATGGGCGCCATGATAGCGCCTGCTGCGGACCGGGGCGGGTTCGCGTCAGGCGTAAGCTTCGGCCAGCGACATCACGCGCGGCGTGATGGTGATCCCGATGCTGTCGAACAGGGCGGTAATGGCGGCCATATTGCCTTCCATCTCTTCCGCTTTCCAGCCCTGGAACAGGTCGGTGCCATCTTTTTGGAAATGCAGGTCCAGCACCTTGCCGCGGTCCTTGTGGGTGTAGCCGCCGCTGTAGGTATTCTTGAAACCGAGCTCGGCCAGTTTTTCCAGCACGGCGGTAGGCGGATGGTCGGGGTCGGTAGCGATGAACACGCCAAAGGTCTTGCCTGGCGGTTTGGCGGCGATATCGACATCATAAATTCCCGGCGCCTTGGTCACGCTGGTACTTTTCAAAAATAACATGGTTTACCCCTATACAATTGACGCCAGCTCGGCAGTTTGTGAACTGCTTAATTTCTCAGAAAAAACATTCTGAGAATCAAGCTTATTGCTTATCAAGGGATTTGTCGATCAATCCAGGTACTTATTTGTAAATTCGTAGCATTTCAACTGCAAACCTGGCGTCCTGGACATTTTCGGTCGGCGAGATCCTGGGTGGGCGCCACCAGGTCGTGGTACAGGCGTCCGGTGGCGGCATCCCATTGCGCCACCGCCTGCTGCTGGCGCGCCACTGTCGCCAGGTCACCGCGCGCGATGGGGCCGCTGAGCGCGGCAGCGGCGCCGAGCCGGAAAACATTGGCCAGCGACTCGGTCGCCAGCGGCTGCGCCATGCGGCGCGCCACGTCTTCCGGCACGCCAGCCGCCTGGTAGGCGCGCAGGGCGGCGTCGAGCACCGTGACCAGGTAGTTACTGGCAAACACGGCCGCCGCGTGGTAGACGGTCTTGGCGCCGGCATCAATGGCCACCGGCAGCGCACCGATCGCCTCCAGCGCGGGCGTGAGCACGGCCAGGGCGCCGGCATCGCCCTCCACTCCGCAATACGTACCGTCGAAACTGCCTGCCACGGCCGCCGGGTCGGCAAAGCTGCGGATCGGGTGCACGCTGGCCACCAGCGCGCCGGCCTCGCGCGCGGCCTGCAGGTGGCCGGACGCCAGCGCGCCGCTGCAGTGAAACACGATGCTGCCGGCCAGCGGCACGGCCCGGGCCAGCGCCGCGCCGGCGGGACCGATCTGGTCGTCGGCCACGGCCAGCATGTACACCGCCGCCGGTTGCAGCTGGTCGTACCGCTCCACCGGCTGGCCCGCGCCGATGAAGTCCACCGCCTGCCGCGCCGACGCATGGGAGCGCGTGAGGACCTGGCCGATGCGGAAGCCGCCCTGCTCTGCCAGCAGCCGGCCCAGGGTGCGGCCCACGTGGCCGGCGCCCACCAGGTTCAGCACCGGCGCCATTAAAAGCCCGATCCCGGCTGCGCCAGGTAGTCCAGTTCCGCCGCCGTGGAGGCGCGGCCGAGGATGGCGTTGCGGTGCGGAAAGCGGCCGAAGCGTTCGATCACTTCGCGGTGGCGATGGGCGTAATCGAGGTTGCCGGCAATGCCCTTGCGCAGCGCCGCCGAGGCGATCACGACCGGGTCGCGGTCGAGCCGGGCAAACAGCGCCACTGCCTGGTCTTGCAGCGCCGCGTCTTCCGCGTGTTCGAACGGCAGGTACACAAAGGCACGCTGCAACGGCGGCAGCGCCAGGTCCAGTTCCGCATCGACCAGTGCCTGCGCGGCAGCCAGCGCCAGCGCATCGCCGGCAAATGCGCGGGGCGTGCCGCGATAGACGTTGCGGGTAAATTGATCGAGCAGCAGGATGCGCGCCAGCATGCCGGCCGGACCTTGTTCGTCCCAGTCGCGCAGACCGCCGGCCAGCGCGGCGTCGATCAGCGGGCCGAAGCGGCGGCCGATCTCGTCGTCGAAGGCGTCATCCTTCTTGAACCACGCGGTGCGCATGGCGTCTGCCGGCTGGCCCGGATCGGGCGTGAACCAGAAATCGAGTACCGCGTTGGCGGGTGCAGTCATGTTAATTCCTTGCGTGGGAGAGCTGGAAGCTGTGGATGCCGTCGAAGTCGGCCAGTTCGGCCGACAACACCGACATCGGCGCGCCACTGCGCTTGCTGAACGCGATGGCGACGAAACGCCATTCCTGCATGCCGCCGTCGCTGCCGATCATCAGCGAGCCGCCGGCGATTTCGTAACCGCGTTGCAGCGCCATGTCGCGCAGCGCTTTTTCCTGCGGCCGGTAACCGGCCTTGAAGCGCATGGTAATGGCAATCGCGTGGCGCGACGGCAGCCATGCCTCCACCCGCGTCAGCACCACCATCGAGCCGGCGCTGAGCACCGCCAGGCCGATGGCGCCGAGATAAAAACCGACGCCGACCATGACGCCGATCACGGCCGAGGCCCAGATCGACGCGGCCGTGGTAAGGCCGCTGATATTGAAACCTTCGCGCATGATCACGCCGGCGCCCAGAAAGCCGATGCCGGTAACGATGCCCTGCACGATGCGGGTGGGATCGGAGTTGATCAGGTATTGCGACACGTGGCCGCCGAACCAGTGGCCGGGATAGCCGCCGATGACGGTGAGCGCGGCCGACGCCATGCACACCAGGCCATAGGTGCGCATGCCGGCCGCGCGGCCGTGGTACGAGCGCTCGTAACCGACCAGCAGGCCCAGCGCCAGCGCTCCCAGCAGGTTAAGCAGGATCACCAGGTTGGTAGCTACTTCCGATTGCGACCAGTAAGCGCCCAGGAAATCGATTGCCGGCATACGCGCCTTATGGTTTTTTCTTCAGCTGTTTTTCAAACGCGATATCGAGCTTGCTCACGCGCTTCGGTGCCAGCGGTGCGATGCCGTTGACGAACTTGACGAAATCGTCGAGTTCCAGCGGCGGGCACAATGGCGGTTCGCCGGCGCCGTCGCTGAGCGTGAAGTGACCGGCGCCGGTGCGCGCCATCGAGTAGCGCGGGTTGCCGGTGCGGGCTTTCAAGCGGTCGAGCGCCGACGTGGCGCGGGTGGCGCGGCCGCTCATACGGCCTCCGTGCGTTGCTGCAGCCAGGCCAGCGGCGCGCCCGTCACGAGCGGCGCCAGCCGTTCGCGCACCATCGCGTGGTAGTCGTTGAGCCAGCGCCGTTCATCGTCGCGCAGCAGCGCCACGTCGAGGCAGCGGGTATCGATCGGGCACAGGGTGAGCGTTTCGAACTGCAGGAAGTCGCCGAAATCGGTCTGGCCGGCAGCGCGGTTGAGTACCAGGTTTTCGATGCGGATGCCCCACTGGCCGGGCCGGTACAAGCCCGGTTCGATCGATGTGATCATGCCGGCCTCCATGGCCGTATGCGGTTCTGGCATGGCCGACGGTGAAATCGACTGCGGCCCTTCGTGCACGTTGAGGAAGTAACCGACGCCGTGGCCGGTGCCATGGCCATAGTCGATGCCGGCCGCCCACAGCGGCGCCCGGGCGATGGCGTCGAGCATGGGCGACTTGGTGCCGCGCGGAAAATGCGCCGACGACAGCGCGATCAGGCCCTTGAGCACCAGCGTGCAGTCGCGCCGGTGGTCGGCGGTGATGGCGCCCACGCCCACCATGCGTGTGATGTCGGTGGTGCCGCCCACGTACTGGCCGCCCGAGTCGATCAGCAGCAGGCCGCTGCCATCGATGACGGCATGGCTGTCCGGCGTGGCGCGGTAATGCATGATGGCGCCGTTGGCACGAAAACCGGCAATGGTGGCAAAGCTGGGGCTGACGAAACCGGGGCGGCGCGCGCGCGCCGCGGTGATCTGCTCGTCGATGGTCAGCTCAGTGAGCGGCGCGCGCTGCGGATCGGCCAGCGTGGCGTCGAGCCAGCTGAAAAACTCGCACAGCGCGGCGCCGTCCTGTTCCATGGCGGCGCGCACGTGGACCGCGTCGGCCTCGCTCTTGCGCGACTTGGCCAGCGTGGTGGGATTGACCGCTTCCAGTACCTTGACCTTGGCCGGCACCCACTGGCGGCTGCCGTAAGTAATCCGGCGCGGGTCGATCAGCAGCGTGGCGTCGGGCGGCAGTGCAGCCAGGGCGGCGGCGGCGCCGTCGTAGCGGGCGACGTCGATGTCTTCCTGCGCCAGCTGCTCGCGCAGCTCGGACGAAATTTTGCCATCGGCCACGAACAGGGTGGCGCGGGTGGGCGTCACCAGCGCGTGGGCCAGGAAAATCGGATTGAACGGCACGTCGGATCCACGCAAATTGAACAAATACGCAATATCGTCGAGCGTGGACATCAGGTGCCGGGTGGCGCCCAGTTGCTGCATGGCGCCGCGCAAATCGGCCAGCTTGCCGCTGCGGCTCTTGGATGCATACGGCGGCAGGTGTTCATATACCTGTGCGGCGGGCAGGCCGGGACGGTCGGTCCACACGGCGTCAAGCAAGTCGAGGTCGGTGCGCAGCGTGACATCTTTGGCGTGCAGCGCCAGCTGTAACTGGCGCGCGATCGATAATCCCAATACCGCGCCATCAACCGCTACGGTTTGGCCCGGTTTTAAATGGGCGGCCAGCCAGTCGATATATTGCACGCTGGCGCCCGAGGTGATTTTCATTAATTGAATACCACTGCCCGCCAATTGCTGTTCCGCCTGGGTCCAGTAACGGGCGTCGGTCCAGACGCCGCTAAATTCCTGGGTAATAATAAAGGTACCGACCGACCCGGTGAAATTGGACAGCCATTCGCGGCCTTGCCAGCGCGGCGGCAGATATTCGGATAAATGCGGATCGGCCGAAGGCACCATCAGCGCGTCGATCCCGTGCTGGCGCATGACTGCGCGCACCTGCACCAGGCGGTCGACGATGTGTTGGGAAATAGTCATATGTGGGAGGTCCGTTGCGCCGCCACGGCGGCAGGCTGTATCGCACCTATGATACCGCGATTGCTGGCGCCCTGGTTCCCGGCTGGAATCGTGTTTCGATGGGACTGCAACGGCGTTGAATGCGGTTGGCGGCGATTACCGGCTATTCTCATGCTAGTTATTGGCGTGTATTCGCCATTTTCCGGCATAAGAGGACCGGATACGGCGCCCGGTATAATGGATCGACCATCCCGACCGCAAGGAACGCCGTGAACCTGAATAAAGCCAAGGCCCTGTGCCGCTCCCTGCCAGGCGCGACCGAAGACATCAAATGGGCAGCGACGCTGGTGTATTCAGTGGGCGCTAAAATGTTTGCCGCCACGTCCACCGAAAAGAATGCCACCCATTTAAGTTTGAAAGTGGATGACGATTTATTTCTCGGATTAACGGGACGTGCTGGTATTATTCCGGCGCCGTACCTGGCGCGCGCCAAATGGATCAGGATAGAAAATATTCAAACCGTAGGCGATAAAGAATTAACTGAATTAATTCAACGCGCGCACGCGATTATTTTGAATAAACTGACGAAGAAATTGCAGCGCGAGATACTCGGTGCGAAGTGACCGGCGTTGCAGTGAACCAACTTCGGCGCAGGAAATCGCCAGATGACGGATAATGTCGAGCATCGTTGATTCCGAGAAAATTATGCAAGACTTCCATCACAAACGCGCCCGCGAATTGCTGCAAAACGCGGAAGAGCTGTTCACCAAGCAAGACGTGGACACGGCTGTCACGGCCATGGCAGACACCCTGAACGCCCGCTATAACCATCCTGAAGCGGAAGCGTTTCCGCTGGTGCTGGGGGTGATGGGCGGCGCCGTGGTCTTCACCGGCAACCTGCTGCCGCAACTGACCTTCCCGCTCGAATTCGACTACATCCACGTCAGCCGTTACGGCGATGAAGACCGTGGGGGCGAAGTGGTGTGGAAAGTGGTGCCGCGTTCCAACGTTGCGGGCCGTACCGTGATCGTGCTCGACGATATCCTCGACGAAGGCGAAACCCTGGCCCACGTCAAGCAGCGCCTGCTCGACATGGGCGCGGCGGAAGTGATCCTGGCCGTGTTCGCGGACAAGGCCATCGGCAAGACCAAGCCGGTCAATGCCGACATCGTCGGGCTGACGATCCCGAACCGCTTCGTGGTGGGCTTCGGCATGGACGCGTACGGCTATTGGCGCAACCTGCCGGGCTTGTGGGCGATCCGCACCGACGCCCAATAATTACGGCCGCAGGGCGTATTTGTCGATAAATTTACGGATGCCCTGCGGGTTGTCGCGCTTCCAGGCTTCCAGCGCGGGGCGCCACGACTCGCGGTAGGTGAGCAGCAGCAGCGCGGTTTCCAGCGCGCCGTCCTGGT